>Ga0114966_10001469_pt1 | contig 21787 bp, 18 predicted proteins | sample M_130207_XF_Meta_FD_87029 | JGI IMG/M metagenome (GOLD analysis project Ga0114966, IMG submission 87029) | Freshwater microbial communities from Lake Montjoie, Canada to study carbon cycling - M_130207_XF_MetaG | ecosystem: Environmental > Aquatic > Freshwater > Lake | place: Lake Montjoie... | reverse complement strand
GGTGTCTTTTCCAATGTGGTCGAGGGTCTGCTGCGAGGCGGATTCCGCGCCGATGAAAACTTGCATGCAGCCGGTGTCCGCGAGCCTGCGCATGAGGTCGCCGTCGTCGCGCATGAGCTGATCCGCGCGGGCCTCGATGAGGTAGCGGAGGTTTTCCGGGCGGAAGTGGTCGAGGATCTCGAAGGCGCGCGCGTCGGTGCGGTGGCGAGTGTCTGGCCGCGCACGCGCCGATTGCGGGCGATCGCATGGCGCTTTTTCCCCCGGCTGTGCCGTGGAATTCACACAGAATTTTCATGCAAGTCTAAGGCGGGGCATGCGGTGTGGTTAAGCTCTCGACTCTGAGAGCCCTCCGACCCACATGACCGACCAACTCAAACTGATCCTCGCTGCGTGCATCGGCACGGGTGTTTTTGCCACGGGTGTCCTCGTCGGCCGCGGGCATGGCGACACGACGGGGAAATCCGCGCGGCGCGATGCGGGCAGCGCGTCGGAGCGCGCGGGATTTTGGATGCGGTCTGGCGATTCATCCGCGACGGGGAATGGAAGTGTGGCGGGAACGGCCGGGCAGTTTGCCGCGCTCGGTGCGGCGACGGAGAAGGAGACGAAATTTTTCAGCGCATTCCGCGAGCCGAATGACTTGAAGCGCATGCACGATCTCGTGGAGGCGGCCAGCGTGATGTCCATCGAGGAAATGCCGGCGCTCGTCGCGCGCATCCGCTCGATGCCGCCGGACGCTCGCGAGATGCTGATGCCATTCGCCATTTCGCGCTGGGCACAGCTCGATCCGAAGGCGGCGGGCGACTGCCTCGTCTCGTTCACGGACAAAAATGGACGCGAAAAGGCGATGCGCTACGTGATGGCGGCATTTGTGGATCAAAATGTGGACGCCGCGAAGAACTGGGCGTCGTCGTTGCCGCCGGGCTTTCACCGCACGAATGCGATCCAGAGCCTCATCACCGCGATGGCGAAGCGCGATCCGATGAAGGCGTTTGCGATGCTGCAGGAGCTGCCCCCGATGGAGCGCGGAAATTACGGCTACCAGAATGTGTTCGGCTCGTGGGCGCAGACCGATGCGCAGGGCGCGGCGGCGAAGGCGCTCGAGCTGCCGAAGGGCGGGAACCGCGACGGCGCGCTGCGTGCGGTGGTGTCGAACTGGGCGCAGAACAGCCCGCAGGATGCGTTCGCGTGGGTGAAGGGCATGCAGGAAAAGCCGCAGCAGGCGGCGGCGATGCAGACGATCATCACGCAGTGGGCGTCGCTCAATGCGGCCGGCGCACAGGCGGCGGCGCTCGCGCTGCCGTCGGGTGAGCTTCGAAATAACGCGGTATCCGCCCTGATCGGACAGATCGCGGGGCGGACCCCGGACGAGGCGAAGTCGCTGCTTGCAGAATTGCCAGAGGGCCAGGCGCGGAATAGCGCGGCATCCCTCCTCGTGAATGCACTCGCTTACACCGACCCGAAGGCGGCGGCGGAACTCGTCGCGGAGATGCCGATGGATCGGAGGAAGGGCGAGGCCGTGAACAACGTGGCGATGCGGTTTGCACGCAGCGACAATGCCGCCGCGCTCGCGTGGGCCGACGCCCTCCCGGCAGAGACGCGGATCTCCGCATTTTCTGGCATCGCCTACACGTGGACCCAGCAGGATCCGAAGGCGGCATTCGAATACTTTGCCAAGCACGAGCTGATGAGTTCGGACGGATTCATGGTGAACGAGGCGCTGCGCAACTGGTCGCAGAGCGATTCCACCGAGGCGATGGCGTGGGCGCGCGCGCTGCCGGACGGGAAGCTGAAGGACCGCGCGCTTACCACCGTGATCGTCTCGATCGCCGACAACGATCCGCTCCGGGCGGCAAAGATGATCCCGTCGCTGCCCGCGGGTTCGCAGGATGACGCAGCCGGGAGTCTCGCAGCGCGCTGGGCCAGCAACGATCCGAACGCCGCCGCGCAGTGGGCCGCCGCGCTGCCCGAGGGCGACGCACGCAGCAAGGCCACGCGCAACATCGTCGCGACCTGGGCCGAGCGGGACATCGGAAAGACGGCGGCATGGATCGAAAAACTCCCCGTCGGAAACTCGCGCGACGGTGCGGTGCTGGAATTCACGCGGCAGGCCACGGACCGCGATCCCGCCGGCGCCGCCGCGTGGGCCGGCACGATCTACGACCCCGCCCAGCGTGACGGCGCGATGGAGCGCATCTACAGGCACTGGTCGCGCACGGATCAGCAGGGCGCGATGAGTTTCATCGCAAATTCGCCCGCCGTCTCCGACGCGATGAAGCAGCGCATCCTCGCGCCGGTGAAGCCGAAGGGGAAGTAGGCTGCGTTGGCAGCGGCGCGGTTTGGTCGGAGTGCTGCTTTGTGGGTGAAAAGTGCTCAGTGCTCGGTGCTCAGTTCTCAGGCTGAAAACATCCGGCTACTGAGCACCGAGCACTGAGCACTCTATGTCGGCTGGGCGGACTTGCTTCGGAAAAATCCGCGTGCAGGATTGCGCGCGATGGCCATCTATTCCGATTTCATTGACCGCCTGCTGCTGAATCCCGAGCTGCTCAAGAAGCTCACGCCGACCGAGCCGGTGAGCTGGGACCTGCCATCGAAAATCAGCAACGCCAGTGACGAGATCCTCGCCGGCGGAAAGGAAATCGCGGATGTTAAAATTTTCGCACTCATCCGCGGCGCGCTGCTGAATGCGGCTGACGCGCTCGACGCGGCGCATCGCATTTTCCAAGACGACCCCGGCGACCTCGGGAGCTACTGGCACGGTGTGATGCACCGGCGCGAGGGCGATTTCGACAACGCGCGATACTGGTTCCGCCGCGCGGGCCGTCTGCCCATTTTCGACAGGATGCACGGGGTCGCCGCGCAGGTCTCCGCGACGATGGCGCGGCAGCCGACATGGGACGCCTACCTGCTCACCGGAATGTGCGAACAGGCGAAATTCGGCGACCACGATGCCGTGTCGGAATGCGTGGCCTTGCAGCGGGTGGAGTTCGAGGAACTGCTCGCCTACTGCTGGCGCATGGGAGTCCGGAAGGCGGTGCCGTAGCGGTCTCCCGAGCCGGCGAACCTGGGCCCGGTGGGCTGCGATGGCGCAAGATTTTTGCCGAAACATGACGGTTCGGCTAACGTGGCGCAAATGCCACTGGCAGTGAGAATTTTGACACCGGAAGAACTTATTCATCGCAACCACCATGCCCGGCCAGATGGGCGCTGGAGGAAAACTTTATCTACATTTGAACAAACCCGGCACATCCCACGTCTCAGCTTGTAGAAAATCACCCGACATCTGCGCTTGGCACGCCGGCTGCTAGATGATTCTCGAACCAACAAGAACCCCACTCATGAAGACCTCATTCAAAGCCAGCCGCCGCCAGAATCTGACCCTCGGCGACCTCGTCCTCGCAGTCAGCAGCGTGAGCCGGAACACGCACGAAACCGCCGCCGCCGTGGCCGACCTCTTGGAGAGCGGACGCGTGCGTCTCACGAACAACGGGCGTGCTATCCGCGCCCGCGTTTCATAAAAGTTCCCCCAGACAAAACCCCAACTCCCCAACCCCATGAAAAAGCCCCTCAAAATCGCGCACCGCAACTTCACCCTCGGCGATCTCATCCTCGCCGTGAGCAACCAGAGCCGCAACAAAGGCGAGACCCTCGCCGCGGTCACCGACCTTCTCGAGACCGGTCGCGTGCGGCTTCAGTCCGGCAGCCGTTCGTTCCGCGCCCGCGTCATCTGACGCCGCACACTCCCGCGCCCCTCCTCGCGCGCGGTGAAATTCCAAAGACGAGCTTCAAACTTTCCAAGACCCCGCCGCGTCCCACACTGGGAACGGCGGGGTAAGTTTTTTGGGGTGATGCACGGTGGAAGCGGAGACGGGAAGAATTCTGCACGTGTTTCTTCTGCGCATCAGCTCACCGAAGTTCGGGAAACGGCCGCTATGAAGTTTGGCGCTGAGCGGCGCGGCGCGCAGCGGCTTTGCCATGTCACGATGCACAGCCAGATTCAGAACGCGCCTGCGGCGGGCCAAACATTCAACATCCAATGCCCCCAACACCCAACCGCCTGCCGCTGCTCAAAGACTGATATAAAGTGCCCGCGGGTAGCGTGAAAGGCGATGGATGGAAACGCACAAACGCAGGGTAAAACGGGGCCAAACCACCTTCCACCTGCCTCTCTTCTCTGCGTCTCTGCGTTTCTTCCTCCGACTTATTACACAGTCTCTCAGTAGATTTTTACGAACGCCTTTTTCCGCAGGCGTTGCAGCCACTCCTGCTGATCCTTCTGGCGCTCGACTTGCAGGAGCTGGGCTTCGATCCCTTTGCGCAGTTCCTTCAGCGGTTTCACCGTGCCGCCCTTTTTCTGCTCCACGAGCATGAGGTAGAAGGCCCCGTTCATCTCGACGATGTCGCTGACTTTTCCGGTCGGCAGACGGAAGAAAACCTGCTCCATCTGCGGGCTCAGATCGCCGTGCTTCACCCAGCCCCAGTCGCCGCCCTTGTCCTGCGTCGAGTCCTCGGAATACACCCTTGCGAGGTCGGCGAAGTCCGCGCCACGCACGATTTTCTCACGGATTTCCTGGGCCATCTTGCGCTTCTCCGCGGGCTTGGCGCCGTGGTTGATCTTGATCATGCGAAGCTTCACTTCGTCGTTCGTCGTCCACTCCTGGATGTGCTGGTTGTAGTACCGCTCGATTGCGCCCGGCGCGAGCATTGGCTCGTTCTTCACCTCGCGCGAACGCATGGCCTGGACGATGATTTTGTCCTCCTCCATCTTGCGGATGCGGTCGAGCGTGAGGCCCTGCGCGGCGATGGTGCGCATGAAGGCCGACTTGTCCCCGCCGAAATCCTCGCGGATGATCGCGTTCACACGGTCGTCAATCGCGTGGGGCGGGATCTGGCCCTTCATTTTTTTGAACTCCTGCAGGATGAGCTGGCGGTCAACGAGGTCGTTCAGCGCGCGGATGCGGACGTCCTTGATGCGCGCGGCGAGTTCCGCGCCGGAGTAGTTCGTCTTGAGCGAATTTTCCAGCGCGTTCGTGAGTTCGAGGACTTGAAAAAGCGTGACCACGTCGTCATTCACCACGGCGGCGATGGCGTCGAGCACCCTCGGCTCCGCAGCGGGCGCGGCGGGTGCGCAGAGCGTGATGATGGCGGCGAGAAGTAGCGGGCGGATTTGTCTCACGAGAATGGTCGTTCGGAATTTCGAGCAGGCTAGGAACCGACCCATGCAAGTCAAGCGGTGCGTGTGCTCATGATTGAGCCGCGCACGGCGGATTGGAAAATTATTGAGGGCGTCGAAGGCGGAGATCGTGCCGCGGGCTCGTCGCGGTCTCACTCGGAGACGGATCTGGCGCTGCGCGCATCGGTGGTGGCCGCCGGGGACGCTCCGCTTGCGGCGCTCCGACTGGCTACAAAAACAGCCCGTCCACCGGCTTCGCCTTCACGAGTTCGCGCGGCTGGTTCAGGTGGTTGTAAACGATCGTCTCCGGGTCAATGCCGACAGCGTGATAGATGCTCGCGAGCAGTTCGGTGGGATGCACGGGCTTGTCCTTCGGGCTCGCGCCAGTCGCGTCACTTTCGCCGTGGACGTAGCCGCGCTTCGAACCCGCGCCTGCGACGACTGCGGTGTAGCAATACGGCCAGTGGTCGCGTCCATCGGAGCTGTTCACGTTGCCGCTCGTGCTCACGCCCTTCTCGGGGCTGCGGCCGAATTCGCCGAGCGCCACGATGAGCGTTTCCTCGAGCAGGCCGCGTGATTCCATGTCCTGCAGGAATGCCGAAAAGCCCTTGTCGAGCATCGGTGCGGCTCGATCCTTCATGCGGTTCGTGAGGCCGACGTGCATGTCCCACGAATGGTTGTCGCTGTTCGCCACCTTCGGCCAGATCACCTCGACGACGCGAGTCCCGGCCTCGATGAGCCGGCGCGTGAGCAGCAGGCTCTGGCCAAATGTGTTCAGCCCGTAGCGGGCGCGCATCTTGTCGTCCTCGCGGTCGATCTCGAATGCCTCACGGGCCTTGCCGTTGCTGATGAGATTCAGCGCCTTGTCGTAATATTCGTCGAGATGGTAGTTCGCGACGGCCTTCTCGATGTCCGGCATCGAATCCTCGATCGCTGTGCGCAGCCGTGCGCGACGCTGGAGGCGCGTGGCGAACACATCGGGACGCAGCTTCAGATCGTCCACCTTCACGCGGTTCATCTTCGTGAGGTCGAGATCGTCGCCCTCCGGGAAAAGCGTGTACGGATCGTAGGCCTTGCCGAGGAATCCCGCGGTGCCTCCTTTGCCGACGACGTTCGATTCCTGCAACGGACGCGGCAACATCACGAGCGGGAGCACGGGCTCCGTCGGCGGTTTCAAGCGGATGATGTTGCTGCCAAAGTTCGGGAAATCCTTCGGGCTCGGCGGCTCGAGCTGGCCGCTCGGCGACACCTTGTCGGTCGTATAGCCCGTCATAATCTGATAGATCGCGGCGGTGTGATTGAAGAGCCCGTTCGGCGTGTAGCTCATCGAGCGGATCATCGAGAACTTGTCGTTCAGCTTTGCCAGCTCCGGCAGCACCTCGGTGAAATGCACGCCCGGGATGCGCGTCGGGATGCTCTTGAACGGGCTGCGGATTTTGTCCGGCAGATTTTCCTTCGGGTCCCACATGTCGAGATGCGACGGCCCGCCCTGCAGGTAGATCATCACGATGTGCTTCGCCTTGCCGAAGCCCTTGCCGAAATTCGTGGGCGTAACCGCAGCCGCGGCCTTCGCCTTCGCTTGCAGTGAAAATACGGAGCCGAGCGTGAGACCCATCAGCGCACTGCCGCCGACGCGCAGCAAGTCGCGCCGCGTGATGCCGAGGTGGGGATCGCAGAGGTCGCGGCCGGGTTGTCCAGGGATTCGGATCATGGGAACGGGATCGTTGAGGTTGCGGAGGAGAAGCCGTGATGGCACGGCGAACTGAGCGGCGTCTCTTCGGAATGCACACCGCCGGTTCCCGCACCGGCGGGCTCCCGCCCTTAGCATCCATGTTTATCCGCGCTCAGATTCTCGCGCGCAGCGCCGCGAGATCCTCGCTGGAAACCGGGCCGGGGGTGCGGCTCTCGCGCAACGGGGCGCCGCGCGTGGAGCGCGCGACGCGGCCGAGCCATTCCGCGCCGAGCGGATGCGCGAGGAGATCGCGGTGCGTCGCAGCCACCGTGGTCTGATCCTTTTCCCCGGTCGCACCGCCGAGGCCGACGTGAAAGCCCGCGAGCATGAGCGTGACGCGGATGGAGGTGGAACGGCTGTAGTTCGTGAGCGTGCACGGCCTCGCAGGATCGAGGCGCTCACGCAGCCGTGTGAAGTGCTCCAGCGTCCACATGCTGCGGTTCGATTCCGGCGAATAGGGATCGTAGAGGATCGCATCCGGCAGCGGCACACCGGCGCGCGGAGCGCAGACGAATTCGCGGAAGTCGCAGCGGTGAAAATGCCAGTCCACATTGCCTGCGGCCGCGCGGCCCGAGGCGAGAAGTTGCACGACTGCTTCGCGCCATGGCGCGAGGTAGCCAAGCTCATCGGCATGGCCCAGTGCGAAGGTGAGCGGCGCGGCGGTGCAGTCGAAGCTGTGAAGTTCGACATGCGCGGGGCAGCGCGCTTCGGACAGCGCCTCGATCACGGCGACGGCATTTGCCGCTGCGCCGAGGCCGACATCCCAGATCACAAAAGGGCGCGCACATTCCCCTGCCCGCTCCACGATGCGCGACCCGGCGACGTGCAATGCGCGCGCCTCGGCCATTGGGCCGACGACGGGATGAAACGTCTCGCCGTGCTCCAGCGAACGCAGGCTGACTGTGCCGGATGCGACGGTGACGAGGGAAAAATTGCGTGGCATGCGGGGCCCGGTTCGCGCGCAGAGTCCGCGGACAGGATTGTCCGCGTTATGTCATTCGCCGGCGAAGAATCCCATGCGGCGGAATTTTTCGTAGCGCTGTTCGAGGAGCTGATCCATCGGGATTTTCACCAGCTCGCCGAGGTGCCGGATGATGGCGTCGCGGAGGTTCGTGATCGCGGCCTCCTGATTCTGGTGCGCTCCGCCGAGCGGCTCGGGGATCACGTCGTCCACGAGCTTGAGTTCCTTCAGATCCTTCGCGGTGAGCTTCAGCGCCTCGGCGGCCTCGGGTGCGTGCTTGCGGTGCTTCCACAAAATGGCGGCGCAGCCCTCGGGGCTGATCACGGAGTAGTACGCATTTTCCAGCATGAGCACGCGGTCGCTCACGCCGATGCCGAGCGCGCCGCCACTGCCGCCTTCGCCGATGACGACGGCGACGGTGGGCGTGCGCAGGGTCATCATGTCACGGATGTTCGCGGCGATGGCCTCCGCGATGTGCCGCTCCTCGGCGCCGATCCCGGGATACGCGCCGGGAGTGTCAATGAGCGACACGAAGGGCATCCTGAATTTTTCCGCCATGCGCATGAGGCGCATCGCCTTGCGGTAGCCCTCGGGGTTTGCGCAGCCGAAATTGCGGTGGATGTTCTCCTTCGTGTCGCGGCCCTTCTGCTGGCCGGCGACGGCGCAGCGGTGCTTGCCGATCGTGGCGAGTCCGCCGGGCATCGAGGCGTCATCGGCGAAGCGGCGGTCGCCGTGCAGCTCGACGAAGTCGGAAAACGAAAGCTGGAAGTAGTCGAGCGTATACGGGCGTGCCGTGTGCCGCGCGATCTGCACGCGCTGCCACGCGGTGAGGTTCGAATAGACGCTCTTTTTCATCTCCTCAATCTTCGACTCCATGCGCCGCACCTCGGGGTCGAGGTTCACGTTATTCTCGCGGCTGTGGCCGCGGAGTTCGCCGAGCTTCTGCTCCAGCTCCACGATGGGCTTTTCAAAATCAAGCGGCTGCGAGTTCATTTGGAGTTGAGAGTTGAGGATTGAGAGTTGAGAGAAAAAATCGCCCAGCGTTCTGGCGCGGCTTGCGCGAGGTCGGAGGACTGAAGTTGAAATTGCGGGGCGGCGGACGGCCATTCAACTCCGCAGGCGAGGAATGCTGTCGCTATGGCCTCTCAACTCTCAACCTTCAACTCTCAACTGCTGATTCATGCGTCACTCCATGTTCACGGGCGCGCCGGATGGAAGCAAGATCGCGATTTCATCCATGTGCTGAGGCGCGAGGCCGATGCCGCCGCCGGGCGGGCGCACCACCTCGGCCTTCGGATCCGCGGGCTGCGTGTGCAACGAATGGCCGGGGATGCTGATCAGGATCATGTGATACGCGCCAAAGTAGCGGAACTGGGCAGGCGCGATGCTGCCGGTGCCGTCGAACGCGCGCTTCTCCGTGACCTTGCCGGCGTGCTTCGGGCGGACGGGCGCGCGCGGTCCGCCGGGCCATTCCGCGACGGGATACTGGCGGAAAAATTTGTCCCCATTGTAGAGCACGACGCGCTGCTTGCGCTGCTGGATGACGAGCCGGAACGCCGTCTGCGGCGCGATGAGGCGCTGGTTCGGGTGGAGGTATTTCGCGTCAATCTTGTTCAGGTAGGTGAGCAGCTCGACGGAGACTTTCGTCCGCCGCGCGACGGTGCCGAGCGCGTCGCCGCTGCGGACGATGTAGGTGTTTTCCGCGTCCGGCTTCACGGCGAAAAACTCCGCGGAATTGATCTCGCCGAGCATGTCGAGGACGGCATCGTGCTTCGTGGACATGGGGAACTCGCGCAGGAAGATCTCGATGCCCGAGCGGCTTGCAGCCCGGTCGCCGCTGAGGTGCGTCTGCACGCACTTTTCAAAATCCGCGAGGCTCGGATCCGGCGGGGGGGTCGGCCGCGGCAGCGCCTTGTCCGTGCGGAGCTGCTGCCCGGGCTTCACGTACATCTCGTGAACCGCAAACCAGCACGCGCCGAAAACGGCGGACGCGAGGACGAGGACGACGAAGATGCGGAGGATCATGCGCGGCCGTCGTGCCCGAGTTCTTCCGATGCAATTCGTTCAACGCAGAGACGCAGAGACGCAGAGATGAAAATCACGTTTTTGCCCGCTGAAATGAACCTTCTCACGCACAGCTTCGCCAGCACCACATCCTCATTGCCTTCGTCACCGCATGCTCTGCTCCGCGTCTCTGCGTCTCTGCGTTTCATCCCGGCTTTCTGCGCTCCCAGTCACAGCAGCCCGCGCTTGCGCCATTCGTTCACATTGCCCGCGGCGGATCGCTGGATCATGTCCGTGGCAAATTTCAGCAGGCACACCTCCCAGCCCTCGTCCACGCCGTGGATCACCGTGCTCAGCGGATCCTCCGCGTGATCCACCTTGATGCGCAGCCTATCCAGCACCGCCTCCACGGAATCATGCACGATGGACTCCTGCATGTCCGTCTTGCGAAACTGAAACCCGTAGCGCAGCACGGCCATCTCGGCGGCGTTCTCGCGCATCCACTCCACGAACTTTCCCGCCTTCTCGCCGAAGCCCTCGTCGAGCATCCGGTGAAAATGGTCCGGCGTGATGATCGCCGGGCGCTCCGCATGGAGCCGCCCGTCGCGCACGCGCACCTGGCCCGCGGTGTCCATGAGTTCGGTGACGAGAAAAAAGCGGAACACCGTCGTCCCAAACGTCTCGATGCGGCTCTGGGGAGCCACGGTCACGTGCGTGTTCTCGATGGCGTATTGGATGCTGTCCTCGTTGAGCATTTGAAGTCCGCGAAGCTAATCCGCAAAGCCAGTGCCGCAATGAAACTTTTACCGCCGCACTTTCACAATCGCGGCTATGCGTCCAGCCGGTAGCCGAGGCCGTGGACGGTGAGCAGATGCTCCGGCTCGCCGGGCTCTTCCTCGATTTTCTGCCGCAGCTTCACGACGAGCTGATCAAGCGTGCGCGTCGTGCCGTAGTATTCGATGCCCCAGACTTCGTTCAGGATTTTGTCGCGCGAGACGGCATTTCCGCGCTCGCGGAAAAGCAGCGCGAGCACGCTCAGCTCGCGCGGCGTCAGCTCGAATTTTTCCTTCCCCCGCACACCGCGCAGAGCCTTCGTCTCGATGCGCACTTTGCCAAATTTGATCTCATCCGGCATGTCGCCCGCAGGCTCTGCCGCGAAGTCCGAGCGCCGCAGCAGCGCCTGCACGCGCGCGAGGAGTTCGCGGAGTGAAAAGGGTTTTGTCACGTAGTCATCCGCGCCGAGTTCGAGGCCGACGACCTTGTCCACCTCCTGCCCTTTCGCGCTGAGCATGAGGATGGGCACGCGGCTCTTCGTCGCGCGGATCTCGCGGCAGATGTCGTAGCCGCTTTTGCCGGGCAGCATGATGTCGAGCACGACGAGGTCGGGCTTGCGCTGCTTGAACAGCGGCAGCGCCTCGGTGCCCGAGCTGGAGTCGGTGACATCGTAGCCCTCGGCGCGCAACGCCTCGCAAAGTCCGAGCCGGATGTGCGCGTCGTCCTCAACGATCAGGATATGTTTTTTCATCGGAGGTTTTTCTTCTGCTGATCAAAAAATGCCGCCCACCTTTCGGCTTGCTTGCGGCACTGTGCCTCTCTTTCGGTGTTTTGGTCTTCGATACGGACATTTGTGCCTTCGTCACAGGCCATCGCGATCAAATCAAATGTCGCCAGCCACACATTCAAGACCTCCGCGGGAGTTCCGTCAAAATATTGCCGTTCGTCGTTCCACTCGCCGATTTTTTGAATCAGGAGTTGTCGCTGCCCGATGAATTCTTTCGACAACCGGTTTACGACTGAACGGAGTTCGTCAGATTCGTAAGCATAGGATCTCCCGAAGCACGCGCTCACGTTCAAACAAAGCTGAACACAGTCATCATCCAGGGCGAAATCGCGATCTTGAAAAGTTGTCGCGGGCACGGACAGCAGCGGTGCAATCGAAGGCAAGGCTCGCCCATTCGCGTAAATAATCGGCAGAGGATTTTCAGCCTGCGACGCGCTCATTTTTGTCGGGTGATAGCGGCAAGCGCAGCGTGAACCGGCTCCCCCCGCCCTCGCGGTGCTCGTGCCGGATTTCGCCGCCGTGCTCGCGCGCGATGCGCTGCGCGAGCGTGAGGCCGAGGCCGCTGCCCTGGATGCCGCTCCCGAGCGAGTCGTCCGCGCGGTAAAAGGCCTCGAAGATTTTCTTCTCGTCGCCGTCGGGGACGCCCATGCCGCGGTCGAGGACGGAAACATTCACCCAGCCGTCGTCGAGCCAGGTGTGAAGCTCCACCTCCTTGTTTCCATTCGAATATTTTTCCGCGTTCGAGAGCAGGTTCACGAGCACCTGCGCGAGCGAATCGTCGTCGCCGAGCGCGGGATACGGCCCCGGCGCGGCCTCCCATCGCGTGGTGAAGCCCGCGTCGCGCAGGTGCATCTCCTGGCTCTCCCACACGCGCGCGGCGAGCTCGTGCAGATCGAGCGGCTTCAGATCGAGCCGCTTTTGTTTGCGGCCCATTTTTGCAAAATCGAGCACGTTGTTGATCAGCCGCGTGAGGCGTTCCGCCTCGACGGTGATGATGCGCAAATACTGGTTCTGCTTTTCCGCGGGCTGCGGGCGGTCGTGCATCAGCTCCGCGAACATGCGGATGCTCGTGAGCGGCGTCTTCAGCTCGTGCGACACATTCGAGACAAAGTCCGTCTTCTGCTGCGCGAGCGCGAGCTGCCTGCGCGCATCCGCGACGACGAGCCATCCGCCGAATGCGATGAGCGCCACCGCGCCCGCGATGGTGAATGCGAGCGTGCGCCACAGGCCGCGCGCACTTTCCGCCAGCGCCGTCGGGCTCGCGAGGTAGAGCGCCGCCTCCCAATGCGGCAACGCCTCGCCGATTTCACTCGCGACGAAAGGCCGCTTCCAGTCGCGCGCGGGTGCATCCGCGGGCTGGGTCGCGACGGGCTTGCCCCGATCGTCGAGCAGCGCGAGGACAAATTCCGGCTTCGGATCGAGCGTCCCGCGCGACGATGCGGAATGCCGCTCGAGCACGTCTTTCCAAAGGTCGGGAACATGCGCGGCCTCGACGAGGCATCCGAAGACCATCTCCGGCGCTTCGGGCGGGCGCACCCAATAGATCAGGTTCAGCTTGTCCTGCACGAAACGCGCGACCAGCCCTTCGTCGCCCTCCTCGGTGAGGCTGCGAAATTCCGCCGTCTCCGGGATGATCGAGGACACCGCGGCGCTCTGCTGCCCGAGCATCTGCTGCGGCTCCACCTGGCGCGTCATGTTGTTCGCGAGGTTGAGCGCGCTGGCGTTTTTCGTCACCTGCGAGGATTCGGAAGGCATGTCGTCCGCGAACCGCGCGCCTTGCGCTGCGTCGGCATTGCGGAGCGAACGCGATGCCGCGGGCTTGGCTGCGGCAGCCTGCGATTTTGCCGCGGGAAAAATTTGCGCCTGCGTTTCGACAACGCGACGGGCGGGAGCCGTCGCGGACTGTGCAGACATCGAAGGTGGTGCTTCAGCGCCGGCGGTCGCGGCTGCGGGCGCGGGCACACCGGGCTTCTTGTCCGCGCCCGGCGGCTCCGGCTGCGGGCGTGAAAGTCCAGTCTTCGGCGGACTCTGACGATCCTTGCGTTCGCGGGTGTTCGCGGGGGCTGCGGGAGCCGTAGCGGTCGGCGCAGACGCGTCTTGGAGCGGATGTTCGTTTTTTGACGGCGCAGATTTTTTCGCCACCTCATCGCCCAAGCCCGGCTGAACCGACTTCATCTTCAGCGCCGCGGTGTCGCGTGCAAAGTCGCCGGCTTTCCCGCCCGGAGCGGCACCGGCCTCCGTCGTGTCCTTCTCCGCGAGTTTCGCTTCGGGCGCATCCATCGGCGCACGGGCTGCGGTGGGCGCTCCGCGCGGAGTCGGTGCCGAAGCGCGCGGAGCCTGCGCGAGAATTTCCGGATTCACCGCGGGCATCGGTGCGGAGGCTGGAGGCGCGATTTCCTTCCGTTGAAGCTCCTCGGATTTTTGCGAAGGAAAATTCAGCGCCGTCATGCTGTTCGGAGCAGTGCCCGCCGGGAGGATTCGGTTCAGGGCGCCGGTCACAGTCTGCGATGCCGGTGCGGACATCAGACCGCTGAAATCAAACGTGCTCCCGTTTGCAGGAACCTGGCCCATGTTTCGCGCCGCGCCGTTGAGCACGAGCGTCTGGCTGCCCGTCAGCACGGGTGTCGGAGCGATGTTCAGCGGAGCCTGCGACTTGATCTGCTCCAGTCCCGCGAGTCCGCTGAGATCGTTCGATGCGCCCGGAAAATTCAGCGTGCTGTTGCCGAATCCGGTGCCCTGCTTGGCGAGGATGATGACATCGTTTCCGCCCGCCTTGCCGTCCGCATTCTGCACGGCGTCCTTCGCCGCGTAGCCGCCCGCGGGCGCGGTGTTCGATGCGTTCGCGTACGCATTTCCGGCGCCTTGGTTCGCGAGCGCGCGGTTTTTTCCGTAGTCATTTTTTGCGACCCGCGACGTGTTGTTATCGCCGGCCCAGTTGTAAACAATCGCCGGCTCTGTGCTCGTGAGGAAGCCGCCGTTCCCGAGGAGAAACCGCTGAAGTTCCGGCTGCTTCGATGCCGATGCGACCGACGGCGACGCAAGCTTGCCGTCGCGGTTGATCGCAAAGCCCACCGCCTTCACCTCCCAAGCATCCGCGAGCGTGTTGGTGAAGTCACGCGCAAGCGCTTCGGCGTCGCCCTTCGCAAGAAGCCGGTGCACCGTCTCGCCGAACGCGCGCCGCTCCGCGTCCACCGTGTCGCGCACAGTCACCGCGAGCGAGTCGGTCTCCTTCTGGTAAAGTTCCGCCGTCCTGCGCTCGAAGACGATCTGCTGCTCCTCCGCGCTGCGCAAAGCGAGCCAGCCGAGCACCACGCTCGGGAGCAGCACTGCCAACAGGAATATCCAGACGTTTTTCTTCATCGTTGCACCTCACACTATGCGCGGCAGGGTGCGCCGTGTCAGGCCGCAGTGCGGAGTTTGTAAAAAATTTGTCGCGTGTCGCGGGAGGCGGGAGGCTCGCGAAGCGCGGACAATCTTGTCCGCAGAACAGCCGCCCCGCTCCACGCAAATACACCGAGCAAGAAGCTGCGGCTGGATTGCCCGCGCTACGCCTTCGCCGCCACAGTGACCTTCGGTGACTTCCGGCGCAGCGAGTGCTTCACCAACTGCGAGCCGAAATCCCAGATCGGTCCGGGGAACTTGCGGCACTCCGCAAGCACCGAGTCGAGCGCGGTCACGAAACGCGCGATTTCCTTTTCGCCCGTGATGAGCGGCGGGAGGATTTTCACCACGTCCATACCGTGCCCGGCGATCTGCGTGAGGATACGGTGCTTCCGGAAAAGCGTGGTGACGATCATCTGCGCGAACAGCTCGGATTCCACCATGTGCAGGAGCTTCCAGCCCATCTTCGCGGTGAACTCCTTCGGCTGGTGGAATTCGATCGCGATCATCATGCCGAGGCCGCGCACTTCCTTGATTAGCGAATGCTTTTCCTTCAGCGCGTCGAGACGGCGGCGCAGTTCCTCACCGTTCACGCGCGCCTGCTCCACGAGATTTTCGTCCTCGATGACTTGCAGCGTCGCGAGGCCACATGCCATCGCGAGGTTATTGCGACCAAAGGTGGACGAATGCACCACGCAGCGATCCAGCCGGCTGAAAGTTTTCTGATACACCTCGCGCCGCGCGACGATCGCCGCGCACGGCACGTAGCCGCCGCTCAGCGATTTCGCGATGGTGATGATGTCCGGCTCGAGGTTCCAATTTTCAAACCCCCACCAGCGCCCCGTGCGACCGAGGCCCGTCTGCACTTCGTCGCAGATGAAAAGCGTGCCCGTGTCGCGGCAGAGTTTCTGCGCCTTCAGGTAAAAGTCGTCCTTCGGAAATTGCACGCCCTTGCCCTGCACGGGCTCGATGATGAACGCGGCAATGTCGCGCTTTTCGAGCTTCGCCTTCAGCGCGGCGAAGTCGCCCATCGCGATGCGCGAGCAGTTCTCCAGCAGCGGGCCGAAGCCTTCCTGAAAATGCACGTCGCCCATCACCGAAAGCGAGCCGTTCGTCAGGCCGTGGAATGCCTTCTCGATGGACACGAGCCCCGTGCGGCCCGTCGCGGCGCGCGCAAATTTGATCGCGCCCTCCATCGCCTCGGTGCCCGAGTTGCAGAAGAAGATCGCGTTCAGGTGCGACGGCAATTTTTTCAGCAGCGCCTCGGCGAGCAGACCGCTGAGCAGCGAGCAATCCATCTGCACCATGTTCGGCAAGTCCATCTCCAGCACGTCGCGCACGGCCTGCTGCACGGCGGGGTGGTTACGCCCGATATTGAAGACGCTGTAGCCGCTGAGAAAATCGAGGTAGTCGTGCCCGTCGAGGTCGTACAGGTAGCAGCCGCGCGCCTGCGCATAGACGTGGTCAAAGCCGATGATGCGCTGCACCGAGACCAGCGTGGAATTCAGGTGCTGCTCGTGGAGCTGATAGTTTTCGCCGAGGCGTGTGGTGATGAGGTTCTTGAGATCGAGCGGCATCGGGCGCGGACTCTACGCACGAAGAGGCATAATGCGAGCAGGTTTTCCGCGCGGCGGATTTCGCGGAAAGTTTCAGATGCGGAAGCCGGGTGCGCCCTATTTTTTCTTCGGCGATTTCTTCGGCGGCACCTTCTTTTTCTCCGCGGGCTGCGGCGACAGGTTCGGGATGCTTTCGCCGACGACCTTCTTGTAGCTCTGCTCGCTGTATTGCTCCGCTTCCAGCTTGTTGCCGATGAACGCCTGCACTGCGTATCCGACGACTTTCTGCCCGGACGCCGGGACTTTCGTCACCTTGGTTCCGCCTCTTGAGTTGCTCCTCGAGTCGCCCTTTGATTTCGACACTTCCGAGTGCGCTTCGGTGTAAGTGTTCACAGCGTCCTCGCTTTCTACGGCCTCCGTCTTCCGCGGAGTGAGCGAAGCCGTCCGCTCCCCGTGCTGGAGCACCTTCAGCTTCTGGTCCTTCATGTCGTGGCCGATGAAGAAATACTTCACCACGACGCCGTCGATCGAATCGTTCGAGGTGTTCGTGAGTTTGATCGTCAGCGAGCGGTGCTGCGCGATGTTGCTCTGCGACGACTGGCCGGGCTTTGTCTTCGGCAGCTTTGTCGAGGAATGTTGCTCGACGACGACGCTGATGGGGCTGACTGCGGCGGCTGCGTGCAGGGCGAGGAAGCCGAGGCAAACGAGGGCGAGTGCGGGGAATCTCATGCGCAATCCATTAAGCCGCGTGATCGCGGAGGTCAATCCTCGCAGGCGGGGCGATCGCATCAAGATCGCGCGGGCATCCCGATGGACGAAACACAGGGGCCAGGAGGATGATGCGGGTGGCACGCCCGAGGAATCCGTGCGCCGGCGCGCGCAGAAGCAGCCTCCGATGCTGCCGCATGAGATCCATGTGCATCCCGCGCGGCCGACAAATAGCGCCCTAACTTAAAACGCTGACCGCGATTTTCCACACACCAACCAACCAACCCCATGAAACTCCTCACCACCCTCCTCGCCACCGCAGCACTCACCGCATTCACCTCCGCCGCCGACGCGCCTCTCGCCGTCGGTGCCGCCGCACCTGAGCCGACCGCGAAGGATCAGGACAGCAAGGCCGTGAACTTCAAGGCCGTGTATGCCAAGGGCACGACGCTCGTTTATTTTTACCCGAAGGCCGACACCGGCGGCTGCACCGCGCAGGGCTGCGGCATCCGCGACAATTGGGAGGCGCTCACGAAAAAAGGCATCCAGGTGCTCGGCGTGAGCGGCGACAAGCCCGAAGCGCAAAGGGCATTCCGCGACAAGTTCATGTTCCCCTTCCCGCTCATCGCGGATGATGACGGGAAGGTCGCCGCGGCATTCGGCGTGCCCGCCATGAAGCCCGGTATCTACAAGCGCACGTCGTTCCTCGTGAAAGACGGAAAGATCGTCTGGAACATGACCGAAAAAACCACGACAGCCACACACGCCGCCGACGTGCTGAAGGTCGTCGAGGGCTTGAAGTAGCCGGACGACGCACGGGCGGAGCACCGAAAACGGACATCGTTTTTTGAACCGCAGATGGTCGCGGATTGACGCAGATGAATGTTCAAAGTCTGCGTTCATCGGCGGTTCCCTCTCGTGAAGAACGCCAGTTGTCACCGCGCGTGAAAACGGCTAGCCGCATCGCCCGATGAACCGCACCGCCGCAGATTTTCGCCGCTGGGAGATCCCCGGCATCGCCACTTTTCCCGACACGCCCGGCGGGTTGATCCGCATCGCTCTCACGCCCGCTCTGTGCAGCGCGCAGGTCTTTCTGCAAGGCGCGCACGTCGCCGCATTCCAGCCCGCGGGCGCGCAGCCCGTGCTCTTCATGAGCCCGCGGAGCCGCTTTGAAATTGGCAAGCCCATCCGCGGCGGCGTGCCCGTGATTTTTCCATGGTTCGGCCCGCGCGCCGGGCACCCGGATGCGCCCGCGCACGGCTTCGTCCGCACGATGCCGTGGGAGATCGAGTCGCTCACGAGCGACGGCAAATCGGCCACCCTCGTCCTCGTCGTGGAATCGAACGAGGCCACGCGCGCACAGTGGCCGCACGATTTCACGCTGCGCCACCGCATCACCGCCGGCGCGGAACTTTCCATGACGATCGAGATCACGAACCGCTCCGATGCGCCGTTTTCATTCGAGGAGGCGCTGCACAGCTACTTCGCGATCTCGGACATCAACGCCGTGACCGCGACCGGCTTCGAAGGCGCGGAATACCTCGACAAGACCGATGGCGAGCGGCGGAAGACGCAGGATCGCGCACCTATCCGCATCACCGCGGAAACCGACCGCGTCTATCTCAACACGCGCGCAACCTGCGCCATCGCGGACCCGGGAATGTCGCGCACGATCGTGATCGAAAAATCCGGCTCCGACGCCACCGTGCTCTGGAACCCGTGGATCTCGAAAGCCGCGCGCCTCACCGATCTCGGCGACGGCTGGCCCGGAATGCTCTGCATCGAGACCGCCAACGCCGCGGAAAACGCCGTGACCCTCGCCTCCGGCGCGACCCACGCGATGAATGCCACCGTGCGCCTGCGCTGAGACCGCACGGCGGCTTCGCGAGAGCACTGAATTTTCACGCCGAGCGAAGTCCCTTGTGTTTCAAAATGGCGAGGCTATGAGTGCCCGCGTCAATCGGGGCGTAGCTTAGCTTGGTAGAGCGCTTGGTTTGGGACCAAGAGGTCGCAGGTTCAAATCCTGTCGCCCCGACCACTCCGCACACGCGTGCGGGGAGTGGCTTAGAATTCAGTGAAACCACGAATGCACACGAAGCGCAGGATGTGCTGACCGCCGAGCAGACCAAGCATCTCGAAACAGCCTACGACGACCTCGCGAAGTCGGGAGCGAAGCCGGAAGAACTCCCGAAAAAGCTGAACGACGCCGTGAATAATCTTCTCACCCCCGAGCAAAAGGAGACGATGAAAGGCGGCGGCAACACCGGTCTCCCCGGCGGCGCAGCACCCGGGGCGGCACTGGGAGCACCGCAGATTCTGCGCAAGTTCGAGAATCCCGCGCCGCGCAAGTAGCGCGGGGCGAGGCGAAGAACGCCGCGGCCGGCAAACGATGCCGCGCCTTTGATCCATCGTGGTTCAGTGCCGTGCTTGACACCACGCAGCACCGCCCGGAATTTCGCGCGGTGAACAATGCCCATCCAGTTGATTGACACATTTGCATCCGTAATTGGGAGTGCGCCGGAGTGCCGTGGGACAGCCCCACTCCCGCGCCGCACCGGACGCGCTGGCGAATGAAACGGATCTCGCGTCGGGATTTTGCGCGGCTGGGCACGGCGGGAATCGGCACGGTGGCGCTGCGTTCGTTTGCCGCGGAGGAGATGCGGATGCCGCCGAAGCCGACGGGCATCCCGACGATGTGGATCGGCGCGGTGACACACGACAGCGGGACGGTGAAGGCCAAGCTCCCTCCGCAGGCTGAGGCGCGGCTGCTCGTGCGCGCGCCCGATGCGGAGCCGGTCACTTTTTTGCCGGAGCCGCTTGTGGAAAAATCCGGCACGGTACGCACATTCCGCCTGCACGGGCTCGCGGCGCTGACACGGCACACATGCACGCTCGAGGTGAACGGAAAGCCGTCGAGTTACCCGCCCGCGATGCTGCGCACGTTTCCGACGCCGGGGAATGCCACGTCGTTCGGATTTGCATTCGGATCGTGCGCGCGCACGGGCTCGGAACATCCGGTCTTCGATACGATCCGGAAACAGGATCCCGCGTTTTTTCTGCACCTCGGCGACCTGCACTACACGAACATCTCGCGCGATGATCCGCAGTTTTTCCGCGCGGCGTGGGACACCGTGCTCGCATCCGTGACTCAGGGCGCGCTCTACCGCACGGTGCCGCTCGCTTACATCTGGGACGATCACGATTTTGGCCCGAACGACTCCGACGCGCGCACGCCGTCGCGTGCCGCGGCGCGGCGCGTGTATCGCGAATACGCGCCGCATTACCCGCTGCCTGCGGGCGCCGGCGACGCGGCGATCTACCAGGCGTTCAGCATCGGGCGCGCGCGCTTCATCCTCACGGATCTGCGCAGCGAGCGGTCGGCGAAAAAAGCGCGCAACGGCCCGGAAAAAACCATGCTCGGCGCGGCGCAGAAGGAATGGTTCAAGCGCGAACTGGCTGCGGCGTCGCGCTCGCATGCGGTCGTCTTCTGGGCGAGCAGCGTGCCATGGATCGGCGCGGCGGATCACGGCGACGCGTGGACGGGCTACGCCGATGAGCGCCGCGAGATCGCGGGCTTCATCGCGCAGAATGGGATCCGCAATCTCGTCATCCTCTGCGGCGATGCGCACATGCTCGCCGCGGATGACGGACGGGACAGCGCCTACACGGGCATCCGCGGCCTGCGCATCCCGGTGCTGCACGGCTCGCCATTCGATCAGGGCGCGAGCATGAAGGGCGGCCCGTACAGCCACGGCGTCCACCTGCCGGAGCCGGGCGAAGGCTGCTTCGGCTGGGTGAACGTACTCGACGATGGCCGCGGCGTGCAGATCGAGTTCACAGGCTGCGATGAATTCGGAGAGGTGAAAGTGCGGATGGCTTTCGCAGTGTGAGCCGGCGGTCTTATTCCTATTCTTAATCTTCTTCTTAATCCCCGGCCCGCTGCGCAGCGGGCGGCGGGGAGGATTAAGAATAAGACTAAGACGCGCCCGCGAAGCTGCGGGCTTGCGGTACCGCCCGCGCTCACGTTTGCTCGGCGGTACCGATGCTCCGCCCATTCCTTCTCTCGCTCATCGTGCTCAGTCTCCCCGCGTGCGCCGCGGACAAGCCTGCCGCTGCCGAACCCGCCGCGGGCTACGGCCAGCCGGTCGCTCCGTCACCGGAGCCGACGAAGGGCACGCCGCGGATCACTTTCACCGAATGCCATGTGGATGGCCCATACATCGCGTTCACTTTCGACGACGGGCCGCATCCGACGCAGACGCCGCGCGTTTTGAAAATGCTGAAGGAGCGCAACATCAAGGCGACGTTTTTCTGCCTCGGCGAATGCGTCGCGCAGAACCCGGACGTCGCGAAACAGATCGTCGAGGAAGGCCACGAGATCGCGAACCATTCCTGGAATCATCCGCAGCTCTCGAAGATGGGCGAGGCCGCGGTGAAGGATCAGTTGGATCGCGCGCACAACGTCATCAAGCAAACGACGGGCGTGACGCCGACGCTCATGCGCCCGCCATACGGCGCGTTCACCCCGAAGCAGCGGACGTGGGCGAATGCGGTGTGGAATTACAAGTGCATCCTGTGGGACGTGGACAGCCTCGACTGGAAGCACCGCACTCCGGCGAAGACCGAGAGCATCATCATGAAGGAGACGAAAGGCGGCTCCATCATCCTCTGCCACGACATCCACAAGACGACGATTGATGCGATGCCTGCAACG
>Ga0114966_10001466_pt1 | contig 21810 bp, 18 predicted proteins | sample M_130207_XF_Meta_FD_87029 | JGI IMG/M metagenome (GOLD analysis project Ga0114966, IMG submission 87029) | Freshwater microbial communities from Lake Montjoie, Canada to study carbon cycling - M_130207_XF_MetaG | ecosystem: Environmental > Aquatic > Freshwater > Lake | place: Lake Montjoie... | reverse complement strand
TGTTGCTCCAGCGTTTGACATCAACTCACCACCCCAGCAACGGATAGATGCTGTTGAGTCAAGTGAAATCAGTTCTTTAATTAAATTGCTGCCATGCAAATCGCCACTGGCTTCTCCTGCAATTATATAGTATTTCATATTTTGTTTAGGCGTATAATTTTTTAAAATAAAGCTATTATTTATTTAGTTGGCTTTCAATTAATAAAATAATAATTTACAATTGCAAAATAACACATAATATTCGTAAATTACTTAACATGGTGGTATTCATTCAAAGTCAAACCGACTTCAATTTGTTGATTGCATAAAAAATAGATAATGAAATTGTATTCAGTTTTATCGATAAAAGGGATTGTTATTCTTACATTACTGCTTTATTATTTATCAACTAATGCACAAACGCTTGAGGACACAACTATAATATGGAATAGCGTACCCTGTTATGACTCAGTTGGCAATGTTACTATATACCGACAAATATTTGACCATATACCAACTCATGCTGACACAATTAAGTATAATCATACAATAAACATTTATGACAGCAGTAGGTTGCCTAAAGATAATGATAGCCCAAAAAATGTTCATTTTGGAGTAGCTAGTTATTATTCTAATAAATTTGTTGGAAAAAAAACCGCGAATGGAGAGATATTCAGTCAGCAGAAACTGACAGCCGCCTGTAATATTTTGCCATTAGGCACTTGGATTAAAGTAACCAATATTCGTAATAATAAATCTGTTGTGGTTAAAATAAATGACAGATTACACAAGAAAAATAAAAGGTTGGTAGATTTAACAGTATTGGCCGCAAAAAAATTAAGTTATATTGAAAGCGGACTTATAAAAGTAAAAATAGAAGTTGTAAAAAAAAGATAGATTATTTATACTCATAAATGATCTTGCCCACAAATTTGTTATTTCCCGAAAAAATTCTTTCTTGAATTCTAAATCCATTTTCGTAGTCGTATTTCCAGATTAGGCGGTTATTATTATCTTCTTTTGCAGTAATCATCTGTGAGAAATTATTTTCATCATTATATTCAAATGCATAATCAGTAGCAAAATTCTTTTTAAATTCATTTGTTTGAACAACATCAGTTAATCTATTTGTTTCGTCATAATAATAATAATATTTAGCCGCATTTCTAGTGTCTTTTTCTATGGTAACATTTCCTTGTTCATCTGTATAGAACAATACAACTGATGTGTCTTTCTGGTTTTTTATAACCATCATTTTTGATAATAAGGAATTGTCGTATATGTAAATATGGTCTTCAGACATTTCGGTTAAAAAATCATCATCTTTTGATCTTGAAATTGTTTTGATAGCACTCACCCTGCCCGCTTTATCATATTCAATCAGATTAAGGCATGCAAATGATTCAGTGGTGTCGTATGTTTTTATCAGTTGGTATTGGTCGTTAAAATAAGAATTCAGAATTGATTTTCCGGATTGAAATGTTTTGGATAGAACAGTTGTCTTTTTAAAATTGGTAGAAATTTTCTTTTCGCAATAAAAACCTGCTACTTCTTGACCAGCGGCATCATAATTTCGTATTTTAATATGGTGGATATTTGTTTTTTTATACGTCAATATTTCCGAATTGGCTTGTTGATTGCCTAGAATTTCTTTGTAGTAATATTGAGCACAGCATATATCTTTAACAAGTATCGTTAAGATAATAATGGTAATTAGCTTCTTCATTAATATAGATATTTTAGACAAAAATAGGTGTAAAAAATTGAATTGAATTCATTGAATTCTTCTTCTAATGAAGGCTTATGTACATTTTAAAAAATAGGGTACTTACACGATAAAAATTCATAAGTTCGTGTTATAAAAGTAATATTATGAATGAATTGCAAACTCAATTCTTACGGCTAGTGTCTATTATGGATGAACTAAGGGAAAAATGTCCCTGGGATAAAAAACAAACAATCGAAACATTGCGACATTTAACCATTGAAGAGACTTATGAATTAGTAGATGCTATTTCTGAATCTGATTATAAAGGGATACGGGAAGAGTTGGGTGATTTATTGTTACATATACTATTTTACTCCAAAATTGGAGCAGAAAAAAATGAATTTACTTTAACTGAGGTGATAGAGGGCATATGTGAAAAACTTATTGTTCGTCACCCTCATATATATGGCGATGTTATAGTTCAAGATGAAGAAGAGGTAAAAAAGAATTGGGAGAAAATTAAACTAAAAGAAGGCAAGAAATCAGTGTTAGGGGGTGTGCCAAAAACATTGCCATCAATAGTGAAAGCTATTCGATTACAGGAAAAATCTCAGCAAGTTGGTTTCGAATGGGAAAATACTGATCAGGTATGGGCGAAAGTAGAAGAGGAGTTGCTTGAATTAAAGCACGCGATTCATGAAAAAAATACAGATCATATTGAAGATGAGTTAGGGGATGTTTTCTTTTCACTAGTTAATTTGTCACGGTTTTTAAAAGTAGATGCAGAAAATGCTTTGGAAAGAACAAACAAGAAATTTATACATAGATTTACCAGAATGGAGGAAGAAGCCAATAAACAAAACAAGCCATTGCATGATATGACTCTCGAAGAGATGGATGCACTTTGGAATAGCATTAAAAAAGAGAAGTAATTGTTGGGCTTTATTATTTTCTTACACTGGCAAGATATTTTTCAAAATCATTCAATGCATAGCTACTAAGGTTACTTTCTTTTGTAACCATTGCTTTTTGTGCAACCCATATACCGTATCGGATATCTTTAAGTCCATCGGTATGGTGAGAATCTGGGTTTATGGAAATAAGTACATTTTTATTAAGTGCATATTCAATTTGACGCCAGTCTATATCCAATCGACTTGGATTAGCATTTAATTCTATTACTACATGATTAGCAGCGCAGGCGTCAATAATTTTTTTGTGGTCAACAGGATAACCTGGTCTGCTTAGTAGTAACCTTCCTGTCATGTGTCCGAGGATGGTTGTATATGGATTCTCTATGGCTTTTATAAGTCGCATCATTGCTTTTTCTTCATTCATTTTTAAATTACTATGAATAGAGGCAATTACTAAATCGAATTGATGTAAGATATCATCTGGATAATCTAGGTTTCCATCGAATAAAATATCCGACTCGATACTTTTAAAAATTTTAAAGGGAAATAATTTTTTATTGAGTTCGTCAATGTGCTGATGTTGTGCAAGTACTTTTTCTATGGATAATCCTTGAGCATAAAAAGCGGTTTTACTATGATCGCTGATAACTAGGTATTCCATTCCCAAATTAATGGCCGCTAATGCCATTTCTTCTAGTGTATTGTTTCCATCGCTCCAATTACTATGGCAATGAATAACACCCTTAATATCTTTTATATTTATTATATCTGGTAGCTTTTTGTTGACTTTTTCGAAAATAGTTGAATTTTCTCTTAAAAAAGCAGGGATAGGTGCTAGGCCGATACTTTCAAAAAAGGTAGTTTCTGTAATAATAGAAGGGTGTAGATTTTCAAAATGGGGTAGTATTTTTTGCCAGCATTCTTCAGAGGAAGTATGTTGTAAATAGCTCTTGAGAAAGTCAGTGGAGCTTGCAGAAAAAAGGTGAATATCGATACCTGCATTAGTTGAATAAATCACCCGGTCATTTGTTTTTTCTTTTAGACTAAAGTCGGTATAATTTACTAGGGTGGATTCAATATGTTGAATTGTGGTATCCAACATGAATTCGAGTTGGTGTATTATTTCTAATTGTCTTTTAAACTCACCTATTATTTCGATTCGGTTATTTGGAAATAATGTTAGAAGGAAAGTATGCACATCATGAATGATCAATTCGGCTTGGGCGTATAAATAACTTCCTTTGTGTTTAAAATAAAACTCAATGGATTCGATTACATTTTGTTGCGTTTTTTCTCCAAATCCTTTATAAAGTTTAAGCCTATTTTCTTTACATGCATATAACAATTCGCCAATTGTTTCAATTTCCATTTCTTTCCAGATGGTATTTATTTTTTTTGGACCAATACCTTTTATTTTCAGCATTTCAATTATCCCTGGAGGTGTTTTAGTGATAATTTCACTTAAAGAAAAAATTTCTCCATTTTGTATAAATTCTATGATTTTTTGGGCAGAAGAAGCTCCAATTCCTTTTAATGAAGCAATTTCATTTAGCGGAATTTCAACAAGAGGGGTGGTTAATTTCTCAATTGCAAATGCGGAAGATGCATAAGATTTAGATTTAAATGCATTCTCTCCATGTATATCCATGAGTTTAGAAAGGAGATAAAATGCGTCTGAAATTTGATTATTATCCATCGTTCAAATGTAATTAATCAGTGGGATAAATTATATTATTATACTAGAAAAGGTTGCTTAAATGTATTAAAAATAAGTAGGGAAATTAATGGGGTGAGTGCAGCTGAACTTCAATACTGGCGCGGGAGGGCAAAAAAAAAGTCCCGGAAAAAACCGGGACCGTTATCTTTTGCTCTTTGAGCAAGAAAAGCTTACTTCTTCTTTGCAGCTTTTTTAGCAGCTTTCTTAGGAGCAGCTTTTTTAGCAGCTTTTTTAGGAGCAGCTTTTTTAGCAGCAGCTTTCTTAGGAGCAGCTTTTTTTACAGCTTTTTTTGGAGCAGCTTTTTTTGCAGCTTTTTTCTTTGTTGCCATTTTTTTTAATTTAATTGGTTAGTAAATAATAATTAAAAATAATAATTATTTTTAAATTACCAAAAAAAACTTTAAAAAATTATTTTTTAGATAGAATTTATAGAAACATGTGTTTTATCACCTTTCCCTTTTTTAAATTCTACTACACCATCTTCTAAAGCAAAAATAGTGAAGTCTCTACCCAGTCCAACATTTTTTCCTGGGTGATAAACTGTACCACGTTGACGGATAATAATATTTCCAGCTAACGCAGATTGTCCACCATAGATTTTTACACCTAATCTTTTACTTTGTGAATCACGGCCGTTCTTTACGGAACCTTCACCTTTTTTATGTGCCATTTTTTACATTTTAAATAATGAAGTAAAATCCTTCAAAATTAATTAAGCGATTGCAGTTACTTTGATTTGTGTATACTGCGTACGATGTCCGTGTTTTTTACGGAAACCTTTTCTTCTTTTCATTTTAAAAGCGATTACTTTTTCGCCTTTAATAAGGTCATTAACGATTTCTGCTTTTACAACAGCTTTTACAGTTGATCCACTATTTATGCTGCTTCCATTGTCAGTTAACAAAACGTCTGTGAATTCGATTGAATCACCTGCTTTGCCTTCAATGTGCGGAACATACAAGTTGTCTCCTGCTTTTACTTTAAATTGTTGACCTGCGATTTTAACTACTGCTAACATAACATACCCGAATTTAGGACGGCAAAGGTAATCATTTTAGCCTATTTTTCAGAAGTTTTTTGATTTTTTTATTAAAAAATATAAAAAAGGGTATAAGGGCTCTATTTTACTCCTTTTTATTCCGTACTATTTACCACTCATTTTTTCAATTTTGCTTTGTGGACGGATAGTTTTTATTTTAATAACCTTATTTATAGCAGAATATTGAGCTTTCAAGATATTTCTTATTATTTTCGTGTTGTCTATGTATAAAATCCAACGATTCTTTCAAATTGCATATAATATATATGCTTTTTTTATTTTCTTTATTGCGCTATTGATACTTTTCCCCTTAGTACTGATTACTTTATTACTGCCTAAGAAAACTAGGGGAAATATGATTTATCAGTTAACTCGTTTTTTTATTGATATCGCTATGTTATTAATTGGTATTTGGCACAGTACTATTTATGAAGCACCACATAATTCGAAAAAGCCTTTAATTTTTATTTTCAATCATATTTCTTATTTGGATGCATTGATAATTTTAAAAGCGATTAGGAACCAGCATATTCGTGGATTAGGAAAATATGAAATTGCTAAAATTCCAATTTTCGGATTAATATATAGTAGTGCTGTAATTTTAGTAAAGAGATCGGATAAGGCGGATAGGGCAAGAAGTGTTGCCGACTTAAAACAAGCGATTAGCGATAATATTTCAATCATTTTGGCACCGGAAGGTACTTTTAATGAAACGAATAAGCCTTTGATTGATTTCTTTGATGGAGCTTTCAGAATTGCTATTGAAACAAAAACACCCATTAAGCCCTTGCTTTTTTTAGATGCATATGATCGCTTAAATTATAGTAAGTCTTTTTCTTTAACACCTGGTAAATCCAGGATTGTTTATTTAGAAGAATTTCCTGTTGATGAGTATGAAGTTGCTGACATTCCGGTACTCAAACAAAAAGTATATGAATCAATGGAAGCTGCTTTAATAAGATATAAGGCAAGCTGGATAAAAGATTAACTTTAATCATGTCGTTTTCTACTGAAATACTTTTTAATGAAGAATCGTCAGGTTTTTGGGCCGAAATTATTCTTCCATTAGCCTTACCTATAGTTTATACATATCAAATACCGGAACATCTCAAAGATAAAGCCAAAGAAGGTTGTAGAGCGGAAGTGGTTTTTGGTAAAAACAAAAAGTATGCGGGTCTTATAAAATCAATTCATCAGCAAAAGCCAAATTACACCACAAAATCTATTATCAATGTTTTAGATGAGACTCCCATATTGTATCCACAGCAAATTAAATTGTGGCAATGGATGAGTGAATATTATATGTGCAGCGAAGGGGAAGTAATGTCTGCCGCTTTGCCATCGAATTTTAAATTGAATAGTGAAACCATCGTTGTATATAATGATGCGATCGGAGATGATTTTTCAAATTTAAATGATGAAGAATTTATTGTGGCAGAAGCGTTGTTAATAAAAAAACAGTTGCAATTATCTGAAATACAACTTTTGCTTGATGCCTCACATGTATATCCTGTAATAAAAAATTTATTAGAAAAAGAAGTTTGTTTTACCTGGGAGAAATTAAATGAAAAGTATAAACCCAAAAAAAATACATACGTCATTTTAAATCCAATATTTTCTGATGAAAATAAATTGAGTGCTTTATTGAATGATTGGAAAGGGGCTTCTAAGCAATTGGCGATTTTGTTGGCATTGATTCATTTGAGTAAAACGGAAGGGTTGGTGGATAAAAAAACATTGCTTGAAAAAGCAAATGCATCCTCTGCTCAGTTTAATGCTTTATGCGAAAAGGGAATATTGATAGCAGAAAACAGGAATATAGATAGAATAATAACCGCCCCTAAAAATATTATCATTGACTTTGAATTATCCAATAATCAAACCATTTGTTTAGCAAAATTACAGCAGTCCTTCAAAGAAAAAAAAGTAACATTATTAAAAGGGGTAACTGGAAGTGGCAAAACACTTTTGTATATAAAATTAATAGAAGCATTTATTCATCAGGGAAAACAGGTGTTGTATTTATTGCCAGAAATTGCCCTTACTACTCAAATTATCCGGCGCTTACAAAAGCATTTTGGAGGTCATGTCGCTGTGTATCATTCTAAATTCAATGACCAGGAGAGAATAGAGTTATGGAATAAAATTCGAAATGGAGAAGTAAGTATTGTGTTAGGTGCGAGAAGTTCAATTTTTTTACCTTTTAACAACCTTGGATTTATTATTGTTGATGAAGAGCATGACGCATCTTTTAAACAACAAGACCCTGCGCCAAGATACAATGCAAGGGATGCGGCCATTTATTATGCTTCTTTATTTAATGCAACAGTATTATTAGGAAGCGGAACGCCTTCGTTGGAAAGCTATTACAATGCCATGCAGAAAAAGTATGGCTATGTTGAATTAAATGAAAGATATGGAGGTATAGAATTACCTGCCATAGAAATTATCAATACACGTCAAGTTGCCCAAAAAGGTAAAGTGATGATTAGTCCTCAATTGAAAGAAGCCATTCAGCAAGCAATGGATGCTGAAAAACAAGTTATTCTATTTCAAAACAGAAGAGGATATAATCCATATTTGATTTGTGGTAGTTGTGGTTTTATACCTCAATGCAATCATTGTGATGTGTCACTTACCTTACATAAGTTTAGTAAAAAACTACATTGTCATTATTGCGGCAGTTCCTATCCTGTATTAATTGATTGTACTGCTTGTGGAAGTGCACAATGGGTTGAGAAAAATTTCGGAACAGAAAAAATCGAAGAACAATTAGAGAAAGATTTTTCTAAATACAGGATAGCTCGAATGGATGTGGATAGTGTAAGAGGAAAGACAGCGCATGATACACTTATACAATTATTTGAGCAGCATCGTTTAGATATTCTGGTGGGAACACAAATGGTTGTAAAGGGATTGGATTTTGATAAAGTTAGTTTGGTGGGTATATTAGATGCAGACGGCTTGTTGAGTTTTGCCGATTTTAGGGTTAATGAACGAGCCTTTCAATTAATGGAGCAAGTTAGTGGCAGGGCCGGTAGAAAAGGTGAGCAGGGAAAAGTAATCATTCAGGCATTGAATGTAAAGCATCCTATAATTGAGTTGGTGCAACAACATAATTATGAGCAATTTTATGCAAATGAAATAGAAAGCAGGAGGATATTTAATTATCCACCATTTACCAGATTAATAAAACTTACTTTAAAGCATAAGGAAAATGACGTAGTGAAAAAAGCTTCAATAAAATTAGCTGATTCGTTGAGGATGGATTTTAAAGAAAGCGTGGTAGGTCCTGCTCCTCCTGTGATTGCACGTTTGAGGAATCAATATTTAATGGAGATAATGTTAAAATTGCCTAAAGAGACAGGGATGAGTTTGAAGATAAAAAAGGCAATAAAGCACCATATAAATTTATTGTTGAGTGATAAAATATACAAATCAATCAGTATCATTGCAGATGTAGATCCTTCATAAATAATATTCATTGCAGATAAAAGAAAATATATCATTAAAAACTTTCAATTCATTTGGAATAGAAGTGTATGCGAAATATTTTGCTTCATTCAACTCTATTGATCAGCTGCAGGAATTAATTGCATCAACACAACATAAAAAAAATAAGCATTTAATACTAGGAGGAGGCAGCAATATTTTATTTACAAAAAATATGGAAGCCTTAGTGATGAAAAATGAAATAGAAGGCGTGGAAGTGATTGAAGAGCAGGATGATTTTATTTTAGTACAAGCAGGCGCTGGGATGAATTGGCATCAGTTTGTTGTTTATTGTATTCATCATGGTTATGCCGGTATTGAAAACCTTGCCTTGATTCCTGGAAGTATTGGGGCATCGCCCATGCAGAATATTGGTGCTTATGGTGTTGAAATAAAAGATGTTTTTCATTCTTTGGAAGCGATTGATATACATGATGGAAATATGAAAATATTTACCAATGCGGAATGTGAATTTGGATATAGAGAGAGTGTTTTTAAAAATAAATATAAGGATCAGTTTGTAATAACTTCTGTCACATATCGATTAAGTAAGAAGCCTGTATTTAATACAACATATGGCGCTATTCAGCAGGAGATAGATAAAATGGGGATTAAGGAACTTTCCATTAAAGCCATAGCACAGGCGGTTATGAATATCCGAAATAGTAAATTACCCGACCCTTTAAAAATTGGGAATGCTGGAAGTTTTTTTAAAAATCCGGAAATTGAAACGGGAGAGTTTGAAAAAATAAAATTAGCGTTTCCTTCATTAGTTGGCTACCCATCTAAAAAGAATAGCATTAAAATACCAGCGGGATGGCTCATAGAACAAGCTGGCTGGAAAGGATTTAGGGAAGGTGACGCAGGATGTTATGATAAGCAAGCGTTGGTGTTGGTGAATTATGGCAAAGCTTCCGGTATGCAAATTTTGGATTTAAGTGAAAGAATAATCAAATCAGTCCAATCTACATTCGGAATAATGTTACAAAGAGAAGTTAATGTGTATTAAAAGGTATATTCATGGAATATAACCCGTCAATTAATTAAAATCTTCATCTGAAAAATCCTGAGTGTCAATATTCAACATGCTTCCCATTAAATCTTTGAATTCAATTTTCCCTTCCATTATTTTTTTACTGATTAGAGAATAGCTAGAAAGTCCGTGTAATACAAATTCCATCAACAGGGCATTTTCTTTTTCATTTGCGGTACTGTATAGTTTTTTTACTAAGGCATACAAGCCATCAACTTTGTATAGTAATTGAATCTTGTCTGCATCTTTTGTTTCAAGAAAAATATTTAGTTGATTCCCTTGATCGAACCATTTGGTGATCGCTTTATAAGGGCTCTCTTCTTTCTGATTATCTTTATTTTTCTTTTTCTTTAAAACTTCCGGGTTAGGAAAATAAGCAGCAAAAGTTGTTCTGATTGATTTTTCAACAAGGTTGTGTGCAACTTGAAAAGGTCCTTCTTGTTCACCTTCATAAACCAATTCAACTTTACCGGTAATAGAAGGGATGATGCCCATTAGATCGCTGATCCAAACTTGTGTGTTTGTTTCTTTATTGATGAGTAATCTTCTTTCTGCGGCGCTTGTTACATTTTCATAGGCAGAAATAGTTAATCTGGCACTGACGCCACTTTTTTTGTCAATCAATTCACTTTTTCTTGCTTCAAAAGAAACTTGTTCTATTAATCTTTTTATCAGGTCGCTTATTTCAATGGTATCTTGCTGTTCTTTTATTTTAGCAGCTTCCTGAGCGGTAATGGCTAAAGATGTTTCTATAGATGTAGGATAGTGTGTAAGAATTTGGCTTTGAATTCTGTCTTTTAAGGGAGTAACAATACTTCCTCTATTCGTGTAGTCTTCTGGGTTAGCAGTAAATACAAATAAAATATCTAATGGTAATCTTAATTTGAATCCACGGATTTGCAAATCGCCTTCTTCAAGGATATTAAATAAAGAAACTTGAATCCTGGCTTGTAAATCAGGTAGTTCGTTGATTACAAAAATAGATCTGTTACTTCTTGGAATGATTCCATAATGCAATACTCTTTCATCGGCAAAATTTAATTTCAGGTTTGCGGCTTTTATTGGATCGATATCCCCAATCAGATCGGATACACTTACATCGGGAGTTGCCAGCTTCTCGCCATATCGTTGAGATTTGTGAAGCCATTCAATTGGCGTATTGTCTCCTTTTTCTTGGATTAAATCAATGGCAAATCTTGAAATAGGTTGAAATGGATCGTCATTGATTTCGCTTCCGGCAATGATGGGAATATATTCATCCAGCAATTCAGTCATTTGCCTGGCGATACGTGTTTTTGCCTGTCCCCTTAATCCAAGAAATAAAATATTATGTTTACTGAGCAATGCTCTTTCTGTATCAGGAATAACAGTGTCTTCATATCCTAAAATACCTGGGAAAGGATTTTCTTTAGTTTTAATTTTATGAATAAGATTTCGCCTGATTTCATCTTTAATGGAGGTTGAAATCCATCCGCTTTTTTTTAGTTCACCCAGTGTTTTTATAGTATTCATTTTATGCATGTCGTGTTTATTATTTTCAATGAGTTAAATAAAATATTAGTTCATGGGTTTAGTTTTCCCACTTTCAAAATCTTTAAAAATAAAGGAGCCCAATTTATCTAATCCGGCAAAAAAGGCTTTACCCTTATTGGCTTCTGTGAATTCCTGTACAAATGATTTTAGGTAGGGGTCGCTTGCAATCATGAAGGTGGTGATAGGAATTTTTAATTTCTTGCATTGAATGGCTAAGCTCATGCACCTGGTTAAAATTTTCCTGTCTATACCGAAGCTATTTTTATAATAATTTTTTCCAATTTTCAGGCAAGTTGGTTTGCCGTCTGTAATCATAAAAATCTGTTTGTTTGGATTTTTTCTTTTTCTAAGTAATTCCATCGCTAACTCTAATCCGGCTACTGTATTGGTATGATAAGGGCCAACTTGCAAGTAGGGGAGATCTTTTATTTCTATGGTCCAGGCATCATTTCCAAATACAAGAATGTCTAAAGTATCTTTTGGGTATTTTATTTTTATTAATTCACTCAATGCCATCGCTACTTTTTTAGCGGGCGTAATTCTATCTTCTCCATAAAGAATCATAGAGTGAGAAATATCAATCATTAAAACGGTTGACGTTTGAGTTTTATAATCTGTTTCTCTGATTTCTAAATCATCTTCATTCATTCTAAAACTGTCAATACCATGATTTACTTGTGCATTTCTGATGGAAGCGGTGAAATCAATAAGTTCCATTGAATCGCCAAATTGAAAGGGTCTTGTTTCGGGATTTATTTCATCACCTGTGCCGGCTTTAAATATTTGATGATTCCCTTTTTTTGATTTTTTTATTTTGCCAAAGATTTCTTCCAGGCTTTTTTGGCGAATTGTTTGTTCGGTTTTGGGTGTTATTTTAATTTCGCCAGTTTGATTATTCTCATCAATATACCCTTTTGATTTAAGGTCTTCAATAAAGTCACCCATGGCGTAATCATCATCCGTTAGTTTATATTCCTTATCCACTTCATTTAGCCATTGAATCGCTTCATTGAAATCTCCACTGGTGTAAGTAAGCAATTGGGTCAACAATTCGAAAAGCTTGTCAAAACTGCTTTTATCAGTTTGATGGGGGTTATATTTTGAAAAAAGGAAACTATGCATTTATTCTGCCTCGCTAATAAGTAATTATTTACAAGATAGTAAACAATTATATGCGGAGTAAGTTTACTTTTTAAATAAAAAAAGTCCCATACATCAGTATAGGACTTTGCATTAAGATTAATACTATTATTAAGGTTTGGCTGAATCAGTAGAAGCTTTTGTTTTTATTGAGGTGGGTGCTTCAGTAGCCTTGTTGATCATTTTAAATTGCTGTTCCATTCCATTAAGGTTATTTAGCAAATTGCTATTTCTAGATTCTTCTTCAGCAACACCATCTCTTTTTAAATCAGGTAATGATTGATAGTACTTGGCTTGTTGATCCATGTCATTATGCAAACTCTTGCTGATTTTAGCAGCTAATTTTTCATCACCAGCTTTTAGACAAGCATATAGCATCTGCATAGAAATTTGGTTGTGTTGTTGGTATCTGCCAGCCATACCATAGGATATATTTTCTTGCAGCATCATTTGATCACATTTGTTTAATAGTTTTTTAGCGTCTTCTTTTCTGTTGGCATCTGCTAAAGCGCTAGCTGCTTGTGCGTATGCCAAACGAATGCTATTTAAATGACGGCGGTTTTCTTCATCAAAATAAACTCCTTTTACTTGAGCGTTTCCAGAAGCGTATTTATGCATCATTTTATCCATAACCCAATCCTGGTTTACGCCTCCATTTTCAATAGGTACTAAGCGGTAAGTCATTCCTTCCTGCCTCAAATATTTTTGGAAACCTAATTCTTCATAAGGCGATGTAAAGCAGATAGGTCTTTTCCATTTGTTGGCCGCTATGATATTTAATATAGCCGCATCATTTTTGTACAAATAATTTTTACTGAATTCGAATTTCAATTCGGATACAATTGGGTCATTTGGATTAACGGTGCCATTTTTTCTAACTGCTGCCGTATCAACGGGCACGCTTACTTTTTGAGATGTAAAAATATTCCTTGTATCATTTTCATTAACGATAGTGCCTTTAGCAGGATCATCGGAACCAGCATAATCTTTCATCATCGTATACAAATCCACATACTGATCTTTATTATTTAAAACATTAGGATTGTATTGTAATACATCTCTTGTAGAGCCTTCGATTTGAGCCGCAGACCAAATTGGATCAATTGGATCACTGTTGTTAACCTTATACCTTAATTGATTGATGTACCAATCTGTTCCTAATAAGCTGCTATTGATAACCCTAACGTCAGGACGAACACCTTCAACTTCCTGAGCATACCACAATGGGTAAGTGTCATTATCTCCAAAAGAAATTAAAATGGCATTTGGGGCACAGCTTTCTAGATAATCTGTTGCTAAATCCCTGGCAATTGTTTTATGGCTTCTGTCATGATCATCCCATTCTTGATTAGCCATGATAACGGGTACAGCAAGTAGGCAAACGACACTACCGGCAATGGTAGAAGTCTGTTTGTTTTTTAATAAAGTGTTTAATAATTCAATTACATATAAAACACCTAATCCAATCCATATAGCAAATGCATAAAAAGAACCAACGTAAGCATAATCACGCTCACGGGGTTGATTACCCGCCGCATTTAGGTAAATGCAAATGGCAATTCCAGTAAAGAAAAACAGCAGGCCTACAATCAGGTTATCGCGTTTATCTTTTTTAAATTGATACAAAAGCCCCAGAATGCCTAAAATAAAGGGCAACATATACAATTTGTTATTGGCTTTGTTGTGTTTAAGTGTATCGGGCAAGTTATCTTGATTTCCCAGTCTAAGGTTATCATAGAAAGGGATGCCTGTTAACCAATTTCCGTCTCTTGGATTTCCAACATTAACGCCTTGAATATCGTTTTGTTTTCCGGCGAAGTTCCACATAAAATAGCGCCAGTACATCCAGTTTATTTGGTAACCAAAGAAGAATCCAATGTTTTCAGCAACTGTGGGGGCTCTTTCCCAAGCACCATCTTTATCTTTACTTATACCAGCCCAGCTTGCATAATAATCAGCATGTCCTTGGTCATTGCTTTGATCCCACATTCTTGGGAAAGGGTGTTTATCAGCATCAGCAAATACGTACTGAACTTTTTTCCCATTCTTTTCATATTTGCCGTTTGATTTTATGTAAGTTTCAGTTGTAACAGCATCTTGTATTTGTGCTGTAAAATCCTGACCATATAAAATAGGCCAGTCACCATATTGGTCTCTACTTACATATCCTACCAAACTAACGGGGTTGTCAACATTGAACATATCAACAGTTGGGTTGGCATTACTTCTAACCATTGGGGTGAAGTAGGTTGAATAACCCAAAAGCATAAACGAAAAACTCCAAAGTCCTAATTTTAAAAAGTTCCAGTTTTTTTTGTTTGCATAACGCAATCCCAAAAATATAAAAGTGGCAACAAGTAAAAAGAAGAAAGCAAAACCGCTAAAGTAGGGAAGTCCAAAATTATTGACAAATAGGATATCCATATTAGCTGCGCCGTTGATACTCCATTGAATAACTGCTTTTTGAACTAATCCGGTAATAACGCAACCAAGTAAGAAAGCATAAAAAGTTCCCCAATTAGTTGGTTTGTAGCGTTTGAAATAATAAATAAGAACAATAGCGGGGATGGTTAACAAATTCAACAAATGCACTCCAATGGATAATCCCATTAAATAAAAAATCAAAATAATCCATCTGTCAGCTTTGGTGAATTTTCCATGAATCCCTTGTTCTTGTTCTTCGGTAACGCTTTGTTCCCATTTCACAATTGTCCAAAAAACAATGGCAGTGAAGAAAGAGGAAAGCGCATACACTTCACCTTCCACAGCGCTATACCAAAAAGAATCAGAAAATGTATATGCTAAAGCACCAATAGTGCCAGCGGCCATAATACTGATTATTTTTATCAAGCTTAGTGCTTCGCCATCTTTTTGTACAATTTTACGAGCGAAGTGGGTGATCGTCCAAAACAAAAATAGTATGGTGAATCCGCTTGCCAATGCACTCATGGTATTTATACCAGTTGCTGCATGTTTTGGATCGAATGGAATCATAAACAAACGGCCTATGATTACAAATAATGGAGCTCCGGGTGGATGAGGTATTTGAAGCTTATAGGCGCTTGATGCAAATTCTCCACAATCCCATAAGCTGCCGGTAGCTTCCATGGTCATTAGGTATACAGTGCAGGCGATTATACAAATAGCCCAGCCAGTGATGTTGTTAATGCGTTTAAAATTCATAATATTAGTTGATTATAGATGGGCAAATATAATATTTTGTTTGGCAAAAAGATAGCTTTATTTATAGATTATGAAGCTAAAATTGGTTTGTGGTATAGTATTTTATTGTATAATTATTATTTTCTGGCAAAATCAGTGTATTAAGGGCAAATCATCCATATTTTTTTCTATATTATTTTGAATCACGGTAGGAACGTTGCTAAGGAAGTTAAAGTTTGTTTTCTGTTCGATATTATCAATAGTAGTTCTGTAATGTTCCCAGGGGAATAGTTTTACTGAGTTATTATTGGGCATATCTACTGCAATTACTTTTGTATTGGAATTGACACGTTGAAGGTCGTTGGTTCCATTCTTCAGTAGGACAATAATTTTCCAACAGTGGGCGGGTACGTTAATTTTCCCTTGATTAAGATATTCGGAATAGCCTTTGCTGCCTTCTCCTCCAATACCGTAAGCACCAGCAATGATGTACAATTCGTAATCTTGAGTAATTAAATCTTGGCAATATTTTTCTAAGGCGACCCAAGTAATTCTATTCAGATTAGGGGATTGCGGAACCATATTTGACATAGCAAAAGTGGCGGCATTATCTTCAGGGGTAGCATCTCTGTCTTCTGAGGGACAAAGGTGGCCTCTATCAAATCCTGATTTAGCATAGCTATTGGAAGAGGCTTTAAAAAATCCATTCGGTAATGTTTCCTCTGCTGAAAAGCAATTACATCTTTTAGCATTGCCTTTCCAAGATAAATCAAGGTGCCAGCTTACCCAATTAGGATATCCTTTATCGTTATTGTAAGAAAGAGCATATTGATGTTTGACGATCAGGTAATTATTAGTATTGGTTTTATTGTTGTTAGCGGAAGAAGGGTTGCCTAAGAGTAAATGCTCGTCTTGATAAATTTGAAAGGGTAAAAGTTTTTCCCAAAAAAAATAAGTTGTATAATTTGATTTAGTTACCGGTGTTGAGTTACTTTTTGCGTCTATGTTAGAATTAACATTAAGTGCGGTTAAAAATAAAGACAGAAATAATAATGCAAATAATATTTTAATCAATTTCATCGATAAAATTTTTCAAAATAAAGTTAATTGATAATTTAACATATAATTTAATAAATCAAAATAAAAAGGATTAAATTGCGGATTAAATAATAATAATGCTTACAAAAAAAATACCTGTTTATTTTTTATTAATTGCGGTGGTAGTTATGTCATTTTTTACTTTTGCCGCCTATCATTTTGCTGCTACAAAAAACAATGAATCGGAGGATCTGTCGATAGTTGAGGGAGGCAATGCAAATTGTGAGTTGAAAATAAAAAGGCTTAATGGATTTCAGTTTATTAGGCCATTAGTATATGCAGAACCAATTTGTGAATCTGATAATTTAGTTAAACATAAATCGGAACTGGAAAGCATTATTAATGAGAATAAATCACTTGGAAATATTAGCTCTGCTTCTGTTTATTTAAGAGAGTTTTCAAAAGCAGAATGGATAACTATCAATGAAAAAGAAATGTATAGCCCAGGTTCATTGATGAAAATACCAGAGTTGATTGCTTTGTATAAAATGAGAGAAAAAGAGCCTGGTTTTTTTAATCGTAAAGTTGTCTTTTCTCAAGAAACAAAAGTCGATAAGCATCCTGTTTATTTATCAAAACGTATTGTGGTTGGGAATACCTATACAATAAAAGAATTGATAGATTACATGATTGTGTATTCGGATAATAATGCTACAATTTTACTTAATAGGATTGTAGATGAAAATGTTTTCAAAAGAGTTTTTTCTGATGTTGGTTTAGAGCAGCCAAATTTTGCATTGCCTCAATATCCTATTAATGTAAATGATTTTTCTGTTTTCATGAAAGAGTTATTCAATGCTTCCTACTTGTCTCAGGAAGATTCCGAAAGTTGTTTAGCCATGCTCAGCAAAAGTGATTTTACGCAAGGTTTAATCAGTGGGTTGCCTTCTGGTTGCTCTGTTGCGCATAAGTTTGGAGAAGGAGGGCTAGATACGAATCCAAATTTTTCCGAATCGGCAATAGTTTATTGTGGTAAAAAACCATATTTGCTCACTATAATGACAAAAGGAAACGACATTAAAAAGCTTCCAAAAGTAATTAGTGAAATTTCGAAAAAAGTGTATGATATTATGAGTACAAGGGTTTAAAAGTGTGACAGTTTTTCTTATTAAACGAATTCTAAAATAAATTTATAATAAAATTAGTTGGTAGCTTTTACTAAGAGAGAAAAATATGTCTAGTTTATTTTATAAGCAATTTACAATAGGGATAGAAGAAGAGTATATGGTGATAGACCCCATCACCCGCGAGTTAAAAAGTCATGAACAAAAAATCGTTCAGCAAGGGCAGAAGATTTTCAAGGATAAGGTAAAAGCGGAAATGCATCAAGCGGTAGTAGAGGTGGCTTCAGATATTTGTAAAGATGTTGAAACTGCTTTTGTTGATGTTGCTAATTTGAGAAATAAGATTAGTGGTATTGCAAATGATTTTGACTTATGGATTGGAGCCAGTGGAACACATCCCTTTAGTCATTGGGAAAAACAGTTAATTACAGATCATGTAAGGTATAATGAAATTGTAAATGAATTACAAGAGGCGGCACGTAGCAATTTGATATTTGGTCTTCATGTGCATATAGGAATGGAGACGCGAGAAATGGCTATACATATTGCTAATACTGCCCGATATTTTTTACCACATGTTTTTGCATTAAGTACCAATTCTCCCTTTTGGGAAGGAAGGCAAACAGGATATAAGTCATTTCGCACCAAAGTATTTGAAAAGTTTCCGCGTACAGGCATACCCGATATATTTAATAGTATTGAGGATTATGATAATTATATTAAAATATTAATCAAAACTAAATGCATTGATAATCCTAAAAAAATATGGTGGGACTTAAGGGTACATCCTGTGTTTAATACCGTAGAATTCAGGATTTGTGATATACCGCTTACTGTGGAAGAAACGATATCAATTGCAGGTTTGTTTCAAGCAATTTGTGCTAAGTTGTATAAGTTGCGGACAAAAAATATGAACTTCATGATGTACAGTAGGGCATTGATAAATGAAAATAAATTTAGGGCCAGTAGATACGGTATAGATGGGAATATGATTGATTTTGGAAAGGAAACGGAGGTAAATACAAAAATATTAATAGAAGAACTACTTAATTTTGTAGATGATGTAATACCGCATTTAGGGAGTGCTGAAACAATGAAGCATGTTCAAAAAATAATAGAAAAAGGTAGTGGCGCAGACAGGCAATTGGAGATATTTAAACAAACAGGCGATTTAAAAGAGGTGGTTGATTATATTCATCAAAGTTTTTTAGCAGGCATATAGGTTTTGCAGAAAATATTAATTGTATTATATTTGCAGTCCAATAATAAAATTGGCTGCGTAGCTCAACTGAATAGAGCATCTGACTACGGATCAGAAGGTTTTAGGTTTGAATCCTAACGCGGTCACGTTAAAGGTTTTACGCATATGTAAAACCTTTTTTTATGCTTATTAAATTCAATTTTTTATTGCAACATGTTGCAATAAAAAAAGGCTAAGAAAATTACTTTTATCAAAAATTAAAATTCTGTTCGTTGTTTGCAATTCGCGAACAATTGCGTATCTTTGTGTAATGAAAACACATAATGGTATGCGACCACAGGATATTGTTATCCTGCTTAAAATACTGACTTACGACAAAAAAGATTGGCAATATCGCGATTTGGCTAGTGAGTTGTCGATAAGCATATCTGAAATTTCAGAATCTCTCAACCGCAGTCATATTGCAGGGTTGATTGACGAGAGTAGGCGAAGGGTCCATCGCCGATCATTGCTTGAATTTATTCAGTATGGGTTACATTTTGTTTTTCCTCAGGTTCCAGGTACATTGGTAACAGGAATCCCAACGGGACATTCTCATCCTTTCTTTAAAAATCGTATTACCGCAGAATTGGAGTATGTTTGGCCATACGATAAGGGAACTACACGAGGTCTGTCTATTGCACCGCTTTATTCGGGCGCAACATTAGCCGTTGGTAAAGATGAACAGCTGTATAAATGGCTCGCTTGTATAGACGTCATCCGCGTTGGACGTGCCCGTGAAAAAAAAATAGCAATAAAGGAACTTGAAAAAGAAATAATGCCATGAGTCGTAGATAACATCGCTTTAAGTAATTTGTATTCTTCTATAATTAATAAGAGGAATAGCAGTTTTAGCGCCTGTTTATCTTTGTTTACTTAATAAAGCGCCTATAATTATTTTTATGCGCCCAAAAATATCCTATATTGCGCTCGTAAATCATAATAAATGAAACATAGCGCCCATTTTTCAAGCAATGCGCCTGTAATTCACGGGGAAGTAAAACCGTCTCAAGGTTGGATTGTTGGTTATACTGCCATAATTGAAAAGTTGCAATTGCCAATTCCGGTTCCGAGTATCAAAACAATGATTTCTGAAAAAAATCAACGCGCCGAAACAGAAACCTGGAATGTATTTCCGAACAAATATTTACCGGAGGATAATAACAAAATTTCGAAAATCGAGGCATTGTACAATCATTTAGTATTCGCCCTGAAATACGAGGGAGTGAACCTTTTGGTGTTTGCTAAATTGAATGAGGTGTTGAGTTCAAAAGAGATTTTTACTTTGGTAAATATTGAACCGTCCGGACAATACTCAAGAAGAATATGGTTTTTGCTGGAGTGGATTTCCGGAAGTAAGATAAAAGGGAAAAATGATTTAACTAAGAAAAGTTATGTTTCAGTTGTCGATGAAAAATTACAATATGCTGTTTCCGGAGTAAAATCTTCTCGCCATTTGGTAATTAATAATTTGCCTGGAACAAATAAGTTTTGTCCATTAATCAAAAAATCAAAGAAATTAGAAGACCACATAACAAAGAATTATATTGAAATCAGTAGAAAAAAAATTGCCGGCATAAGGAAAGATATCATACAAAGAGCCTCAGCATTTTTGCTACTAAAAGATTCTAAAGCATCTTTCACAATAGAAGGTGAAAGCCCCAAAAGTAAAAGAGCAGCAAGATGGGGAGCTGCTATTGGTCAAGCAGGATTAAATGACCTTACAAAGGAAGAGTTAATCAGATTACAATCGTTGGTTATTGAAAACAGTAGGTTTGTTCAAATGGGTTTCAGAACCCAAGGTGGTTTTGTTGGTGAGCACGATAGAATTACAGGCGAGCCAATTCCTGAGCACATTTCAGCAAAATTTGAAGATGTAAATGAGCTTATCGATGGATTAATTGAGAGCAGTCATTTGCTTATTAATGATGATTATAATGCTGTTTTAGCAGCATCAATCATTGCATTTGGCTTTGTATTTATTCATCCTTTTGAAGATGGAAATGGAAGAATACATCGCTACATAATTCATCATATGCTTGCGAAAAAACAATTCACCGATCAGGGAATAATATTCCCTGTTTCATCTTCTATACTTGACCATATCAATGATTACAGAATAGTTTTGGAATCCTATTCAAAACCGTTGTTAGATTTTATAGAATGGACTGAAACTCCCAATCACAATGTGAATGTAACCAATAGCACAAAAGATTATTATAGATTTTTTGATGCTACAAAACAGGCTGAATTTTTGTTTGATTGTGTTAAAGACACCATTGAAAATATTGTTCCGAAGGAAATAAACTATCTGGCTAATTACGATGCATTCAAAAATTATTTGGATGATGATTTTGAAATGCCCGACAAATTAGTATCAATTTTGGTTAGATTTTTAGAGCAGCATCAAGGCCAATTATCAAAAAGAGCAAAGGAAAAAGAGTTTAATATGCTTTCAGAAAAAGAAGTGAAACAAATAGAAACTATGTATGCTTCTATTTTTTCAAAGTAGAAATTTTTCTCTACCTTAGCGTTAGTTCTTGAACAATCAGTGGCGCCATTCCGTAGATACAGTGAAGGTGTTTCAAATGATTATCACCAAGGAAAGTAGCTATTTATTGAAAGGTTAGTAGTATCAAGATATTGAGCGATAGGGGAATATTCCCTAACGCATCAGCAATCGATTTTAGA
>Ga0114966_10001463_pt1 | contig 21824 bp, 15 predicted proteins | sample M_130207_XF_Meta_FD_87029 | JGI IMG/M metagenome (GOLD analysis project Ga0114966, IMG submission 87029) | Freshwater microbial communities from Lake Montjoie, Canada to study carbon cycling - M_130207_XF_MetaG | ecosystem: Environmental > Aquatic > Freshwater > Lake | place: Lake Montjoie... | reverse complement strand
TCTCATGGTTTTATCACACTTTGTTTGTGTTGGCTCATATTTATAACATTTATTATCATACTTGAATACTTTATCTTTAATCTCCTCAATTGGCGGCGCGTTGAAGGCAATACAATTTTTCCCTTTACACACAGTTCTAAATAAAGAAGCCAACCCAAGCCCTAAAATAACAGATAAAACATATTTTCCAGTTTGGGTATGTACCAATTTACCCAGGTGCATCATATACTATATAATGAGAAAACATTCGCGATTGAATAGTTTTATCCCTGCATGGATAGATCTTTTGCATCGGCGGTGCATTCTGTTTCAACTGCTTTATATTGAAAACAATTATCCGCCTTGTCTTGATACAAAATCTTGTTTACATTTTCAGGGGTGGGATACACGTAGATTGGTTTTAAATCTTCGCCGTAAATGTACACAAAAAACAAACCAAATGCTAAACTTATTAAAAAAACGGGCAGAGAAACATATTTCATAAACATAATTCCTATATACAATTAGGGACATTATTATTTTATAAGGTTGCGAGTTATTCATCTTCATTCTCGTCAAACTCAATCTCTCTACTGGTATTTTGCTCAATCATCCCTCTGGGTTTGGGTTGACTTCGCGTAGCCCCAGCTCCCGGCCGCAATTGAGCCTTGTCTCCAACGTCAAAATGAATGACACCTCGGGGGTTCGTCGACATATCTAGTTCCATTTGTTCTATTTCCATTTTTCGTTGAATTAAAACACAAGTATTGTCATACTTTTCAACCGCGCTATACGGATACAACAACTGCCGGAGTTGGACGAGTTTAGGCGTCAATCGCGTTATATACATAGTAACCAGGTCATTTATAAAATCCACATTTTGTTCTCTCTCGTATTTATTCACCAATTCATGACTGGATTGGATATCCGCATATGTATCCAATAGAAGTTTGTTTATCTTTTCCTTTACTGGCTTATTATCAACGATGGACATGTATGTATTCAAAATAATTTCATAGCTCGCATTTGCATCGGTCATTTTTTCTTTAATTTTGTCAAACTTGGCGATTGCATCTGGAGCAGATACATATCCAAATAATAGGTCATTCTTGTCCTTGATAATTTCGCGACGTATATCTCTGATTTTGGTTTCGCTGTCATGCAATTCGTCTTCAATATTCATTATCACCCCCAAATTTAACTCTATATTTAAAGCACATGGATTAGTTCTATCTCCGCACATGGCTTTAGCAATTCTAGATTCAATATCCTTTTGAAACCGAATATCAAAAATAGTGCCAACGGACCGATTGCAATTAATACACTTGGGCTTCAGTTTTTGAAACTCCTTATGTTTCTCTTTCCAGCTTAATGTTTTATTCCCCATAATCTTCTTTTTTAATTTATCCACATTGTCTTCATACTCCGATTTAAGACTATAATATGCATTTAAGGCCCGAATTAGTTCTTGGTCGCCGTTCATTTATATAGTATTTATATTATTTTACGTGATATTAGTTCATATTCATTATCCCAATTTGGAAGACTGGTAATTAATTCTTGATGGGCGATACGTTTTGCATCTTGGAAATTCTTGATTTTAGACAAAATGTATTGCTTTTTGTCTCTATCCTTTTGTTGCATTTCTTCCGTTGAAAGCTTGCCTCTATACTTGTATAATAGAATTGCTCCTAAAATAAGCATAAAAAATATAAATAGCCCTGCATTGTAAAGATAATTATTATACTTTTCCTTGTATTCCTTGCATTTTTTCAAGGTTTCGTGTAGAAAATACTTGATTCCTGGCTCAACCAACAAGGGTTTAGAAAATTCGTCGTAATTCATTGATGCTTAGTTAAAATATACTTTTATAATTGTAAAATAATTTATACACAATATCTATACTATCATGGCGGATGAATCAAGTTCGGATAATACCTATATGAATATTATCATATTTATTTTAATAACTATTCTATTCTTTGCTTACGGAAAGCCTAAACCAACGATTGATACATTATCTAATCCCGCCTCACCATACAAATCATATGGTATTTATTTCATGGCGGTATTGGTTTTTCAATTAGCAATTAACATGTCAACGCTAGAAAGTAAATGCGGTGGAGGGTGGCCTGCCAATTTAGGCTATGCGACGCTAATAACGTTTGGTCCATGGCTCGCAATGTTTGGCATACTTATTGCGGTAATGATTAATTTTCCTGGCATGAAAAGTGCGTTTTCTGACGTAATCGGATATTATGCAGTTTCTAATTCCGCAAATAAGCTATTGGCCGAGTTGTTGGTAGATACTGATATAAATGATAAAATAAAGCAAGCAAGCGATGGAACCGATGAAACAAAACAGCAAGCCATGCAAGATGCGGCAGAGGCCGTAATGAAAATGGTTGGAAATATATCTATATTAATAAATCAAATCGTTCCAAGCAACTTCATGTCATATTGGAAGACATTAATACCCTTGATGAAAAATCCTCAGGCAGCAGACCTTGCAGAAAAGCAACAGGCCTTGTTAGATATAGTGGTTCTGCGTGATAATATTGGCGAGGCTTGTTGGTATATCTATACTGCCATCTTGTTAATATCCATTATCGGATATAAAATAGTAAACAAGGCATGCGAAGTTGACCCCAAAGTAGCGAATGCTAGATATGATGAGTATTTGGATAAACAACAAGCGATGGGCGATGCAAAGGCGATTGCCAATTCTATACCATACACTCTTGGTTAAAAACACATACTGCATCATATTACATGTCTATTTTACATCAAATAGACATGTATTCATAACATCATAACACCACTACACACGCCTTATATATATTGTTGAAACTCCAAATAATATAACACGGCTAGATAACATAGGATTGCTAAAACGAGAGAAAATAACCACATGGGCAAAATCGTTTTGTTCCTATAACCCACACCAAAGACACGTAAACTGCCATCAGTATTATACAAAAAGCCAGGTTTGATGTACTGGACCACTCCATAAAATATAAGAAACAATATAATTGCGACTGCCACTACATTTGTTTCAAGAAAATTGCGGTTCATACTTACTATACTAATATTACACAAAAATTTTGGTAAACAATGCGTAATCTATATGAAAAATTATCTTAATATGTATACATATCTATGAAAAATACAAATATAATTTACTTTGCTTGGATAAATCAAAAGAAAAATTATAAAAGTATAATTAACGGACAAATGGACGATTTATTAAATAGTGGTGTCTTAGAGTGTGCAACACTATATATACAGGTATGTTGCGAAGACGAAACCTTGGTGAATACAATAAGGGATTTATTTATTAATAAATTAAAATCTATCAAATTTCATTTACAAATACATAAGGAGAATTTATATGAGTATTATGGTATTAAAAAAATGTATGAATTGGCTGTAGAAGAACCGAATAAATATTATTTATATTTTCACTCAAAGGGGATGTTTAATTATGATAATGTAGACAGACATATTTATGAAAAGACGTTAACAAAAGGCACCATATATCAACATAAGAAGGTAATTAAATTATTTGAAGGATACCCAAAGATTATGAAAATAGGATTATTTCCAAGTAATAAACACAATAAAAACTTCATATGGTTGAATTTTTATTGGGCAAGAGGGACTTATTTAATAACATGTCAGAATCCAATCATATCCACAAATCGGTATTATTACGAAACATGGTCTGAGACAGGTAATATTCATATGGGTCTAAATTATAATTTATATGAAAATAATTACAAGAAATACGAAATAGGTGAAGTTGGCGACATATTAAACAAATTAAATGGGACGTTCCCGTTGTAGAATGAGGTATATTACTCATAATCACAGGATTATCTTCTTCGTGTTTTTCTCCGTCGCATGTTAATTCTTCTTCTTCGCGTTTTTCTTCTTTTTCGTGTTTTACTCCCACCAGCGGTATTGTCGGGTTCTTTACAAATGGCATTCCAATATTTAAATTTTTCAGTGGCCGCTTTGGGACATTTAATATTTTTATCTGGATGGAATACTAATAATTGTCTTTTATATGGATTTTCGGGGGTGCATGGCTGAGGAATTTTATCGTGAGAAGGACATTGTCGGTCATTAACACTATCCATTGGGTTCGTTTGTATATCAACCAAAAGTTTCGTAGGATTATCTTGTTCATCAACTATTACATAATTCTTTAATTCTTCAGGTGTTACCGCTTCTAAAACATCTTCCATTGAAGGACGTTGAAGAGGGAGTAGATATGCAATCAATTGACTAAGTGTTACAGGAATATGGGGTTTATCGCTTAGTGCTTCCCTAGCTTGCATATTAATAAAGAAATCTCGCGTTTGTTGAATGAGAGCAGGAGATGTGTCTTTACGTAAAACAAGTTCTCGCCCTTTCGCAATATTCGCCATAGTTGCTGGGTTATATGGTTCACCATTTCTATACCATCGTTGCTTTAAATTGGCCCATTCTGCATTCCATACAGGCGTATATCCACCATATTCATCACCATTTTGAAGAGTATATAGAACATTATTAGGATCATCTGTTCTGATGACATTCTCCATATATATATTCTGTAGTCGATCGGGTACATCTTTGCGTGGAGAAAGCCCAAGCGCCCGTCTTATAAGCCAGTCCTCATTTTGTTTACGTTTCTCTGCTTTGTTAGTAGTGTACTTAGAAATCCCAATCTCGTCTTTTTCCATTTGTTCACTTTTTTTGGATAGAACAGATTTCCTTCTATCTAGTTCCGTTATAAAATCCGTATAGTTTGCAAAACGCGTAGGAGGGGCACCAGTCAATTTATCCGCAGCAACAGCCTCCGGGGTATCAGCTTTAAACCCAGTCCGTCGTTCTACTGGCGTCCATCCTCTACATGAGAATATACAAAGTTCGCAGTTTGCTATGTTTATATTTCTTTGTTCTAACTGAGGTATTACTAATCTTATTATCTCGTCAATTTTATAGTGAACAGCGTATTTATAAGGGAGATTATATTTCGCATATTTTTCGGGACCCTTCTTTACATTGTTCCAATCATAAAACTTTTTATATCTCACATGTGTAGCCGCTTCAGCTTTTTCCATAGCTTTTTTTCTTGCTTTTGCCGCATCCGCCAATGCCGAGGCAGCATATTCCATACCAACGTCTTTTACGGCTTTTTTTGCAACCGCATCCGCAACCGCTGATGCCTTAGCAGCATCTTCTGCATCCGCCGCATCCCATTGCATTTCCTGCGTATCAACTATTGGTTGAATAGGTTTAAGTTTCCTAATAAGGTTCCTAATAATTTCATTATCCGCAGTAGTAGGATTTCTAACCGAACCAGTATCGGAATTATAAAGGTTTGGTATTTGAATTAATTCTCGATCAGAAAAAAGTTTTATTGCACTTTCACGCGGAAGTGCGTATTTTTGGTTACGCGTACGGATTTTCTCTTCACGTTGTCTGAGAGCATTTGGCGGCGCCAAAATTTCACGGGGTGTCGTGGACAGGATTTCATCAATTTTTTCCTTTTCTCTCAATGCACCCAAGGCCCGATGCAGTGGTGCTGGATTACATAGATATATGCCCCCGTAGTTTGGTGCATTCCTATTGCCAACATCAATCATGGTGCCTTCATCCACACGTCTATCTTGCTCTATCGTAGTTAAATCTTCAGATACAGCATGCAGGTATAAAGTCGGAACTGCAATACGATTTGGCGTATCGTCTTTGGGGATATCCTCTATAATTAATTCTGGTCTGTCGTTACAAATATCTCCTAAATAACTTGGTAAATCCCAGTGTGGTATGAAATCTGCCCTGCGACCATTGGGTACATAATATTTTATGGATGCAAATGGAAAATCTATATTGGTAAGTAGGTCTTTATCTTCATATTTCATTACTCCGTGCAAATTTACTATTACTTTATAACAACTAGATGGAACCGAGTCAAGACACGGCGCGCGACCGCCCTTTTGAGATGGCGATTTTTTGGAACGTTTATTATACTTCATATAATATATAATAATAGTATTATATATTACACCTACTCATAAATAAAGTTTGCTTAATTTTATTTATATATATGCAAAAAAATACGTAATATCCGCAGATTACTCATAATCCGCCTGATTATCAACCTCGTCGGCACCAAAATTGCCATCGTCATAGTCATCATTCATATCAACCATGTCATATACTTCCGCATCAGCCATATCATCTGCATCGATTTGCTCCAACTGCTCTGGATCATCTTCTGCACTACCGCGTTTACGACCCGTGCTACGTTCTATATTTGCAATTTTGCTCATGATTTCTACTTCTTCATCATATGTCTTACCAACATATCTGGTAACTCCTTTCTGTAAACCCTTACTCCAGTCGCCTAGTCTGTTCGCCTTCAAGATATTATCTACGTCGCGTTTCTCATCCGTCATGCGTTTCAACTTGTCAGTGAAAGTATCCTTCTCTCTTTCTTTCAATTTGAAGACATAGTCCATAACCTCGTCATAAGAATAATCAATCCTTTCTTGGCCGTCGTATATCAAATTCAAATAAGTAAGCATGAGGTTTGCGACACTTGTTTTCAAGTTTTTCAAATTGCCTTGTAATAATAACTCCGCTTCTACATTCTTGGTTATTATATTCGGCGACACAAAGTCGTCGTCAATATTTTCTAATTCAAACGTTTCTTGTGCGCCTGTAGCCTGGGCGGTTTCTTCTTCAGCAAGCATCGTGACATCATCCGTAGCGAGTTTCATGTATTCCGCAAACGCGATCAGCAGATAATGTTCGAACAACAATAAACACGTATCCTTGTCAAAGACAGAATCCTTGTCTTGTATAGCTGTTAAATATGGAGTATCATCGGTAAGAATGACTAGTCGTTTGCATCTCTCTTGAATAGTTTGTAAAACAGGTTCCAGATTCTTCTTAGAATAGAATGCACGCAACGGCGACAGATCATCCTTGATAATGTTATGAATATTGATTTTATGCGTGTTAGAGAGACCCCAATACCCTGGAATAGTAGTGTTCTCATAATCAACCTGGTTAAGAATGATATTTGGGAAAATGTTTACTATATTGTTAACATAACCCTTGATACGCTGAATAAAATTGTATCCATTGCTATCCGTGATACCCGGCAGCTGCATTCCTTCCTCCGCGTTGAAATACACTATGTCTTGCAATATGCTATTTATTTTATTCTGTTTGGACGCGGGCAAGTTGTTATTCTCAGAAATGAATTTGGTAATACTGGCTCGCATGCCATCGTTTTCGCGCGCAATGTAATTTTTGAAATCTCGGCTATTTTTTTTGTCTTCGTCGCTTTGAATAGTCAAATCAAACGTATCTAATTTTTGTTCCAACTTGTTTCTTAGGTCCAAACTGATAGCTTCATTCTCAATCTCTTCTTCCGACTTGTTAATTTCATCAATCAATTTGCGAATACGCTGAACCTGTGCACCACTAGGCATAATAACCGACGGATTAACTATGTTTCGGCGACAGACTAATTGGAATAAACTAATCAAGGATGCATTTGTATAATTGCGTCCATCGCTCTTAAGCTTTGCCACCATTTCACTCAAGGATTCATTGGGTTTTATGTTGGCTGGCTTCTCCGTGCAATATTTAACAAGATCTTCGGGCACAGGGAAAATGGTGTTGAACTTGCAATACGAAATAAAGGCCTTGTATATCGTAGACTCGCCGAATTCTTGTTTTACAGGTGGATAAATATTTTTAGTATTGATTGGACTATAAAACAATCCCGCCCTGGTAATGAAGTCAACATCTTCCAATATATCGGACAAGTTTTGAACCATCATGTTGTATGCGCTAATTTCCTTGTCTTCATTGATAAAATAATCAATCGTAGAAGTGTCGTTGGCCTTTTCGTTGCAACAAGCATTCTCCAAAAACGGATCATTAACCATGTTTGTAAGGATCGGCGTTTTTTTATCAACGACCTTCTGAATCCGTTCTTGAATAGCAAGAGAGAACATGATTCGCTTGGATACAACTACCAACAAATCTTCTCTCTGGGCATGATTTCCAGTTTTCAAATCGGTCAATAATTTTTCCTTGAATTCCGGTGCAAGTGGAGCCAAGCGTGTAATCTTGATAGGGACCAACGGGGGCAAAAAGTTGAGCCACGCAGAAATGGAATGCTCTTCTGGGATCGCCTCGGTAGGAGCAGTTAATAAATATTCCGCCTTGGTGCGAAATTTCTGTACTACATCGGGATGAGTATTAAAATACGCTTCAATAGTGCCCTTCAGTTTCTCTGCGATGAAGGTCTGTTTTTTCTTCATCAGAACCTTCCATGGCTCGCTTGGGCTACGAGTATGGTATGCAACACAGGCCATATAATTAACAGCACTTAAATCGCCACTACCATCAATAGGATAACCCTCAAACGAACGAATGCAACCAGGATACGTTTTTCTGGTGGTAATGGAAGGTACGCTGGCTTGTATGCTAATGAGATAAGCCGCCATTGTTATATACAAAATACTTGAATTGTATAATTCATTGTATGTTGGAAGCGTCTTGTCTCTCTTGGCAGCAAGTTGAAGTTCCTTATTATATGCTGCTTCTTTGGGCATAGTAGAGAGAAAAATAGATGTCGCAATGTTAATAATAAACTCGCGCTGGTCTTCCATATTAATACCCATATTGCTAGAAAACGCATTAATGATATTTGAACAAACACGCATCTCATGTGTTTGTGCTTTGGGGGCAACTTGAAGATGACCGATAAGCGCATCGCCAGCGTCTTGTTCCAATAGACCGCGACTTTTAATTCTAAAACCCTCGTCAGTATATCCTTCTTCTTGGTCAAACTCAATCGCTTGGATAACCTGGCCGCTATGTTCGTCCACCCACGCTTCGCCATCATCACCAAGTTTACCGATTCTTTGTTTGAGAGATTCAACAACACGACCATAATTCGTAGGGTCATTAATATACGCAGATGCCAATGTGTATCGGAATGAGGGTATTAATTTAACGCCCGTTTTTATGCAATAGCGCCAATGAATTGTTTCATCCGTATTTTCCAACGCTTCTCTCGTGAATTCCATAACGAATCGTATAATATCATTTTGCTTTTTTACAAAGTCGGATTGCCCGATAATTATATTCAAGGTTGAAGCATACGGCGAAACGATGGTCTCCGAGCCCTTGTCGCCCAATTTCAGTCCCAGTGCGAATTTGCGGTTATTATACTGAAACATGTTATGGAATTGGATCTCGCCTAGTTTGGGCATAATAGACTCATAATATTCAAAATTAGCGCGGTATTTTCTCTCTAGATCTTGTTTTGAGAGAAGGTATTTAGAATCAAATTCATTGAGTATACTTTTCAATTCGGCGGATTGTAGGTCAGCCTTGTTTAGGTTCATTGGCTCGCATTTATCATTCACGTCAATGCAATCCTTTTGAATATTACACAATGTACTATCATCTGCTACAAAAAGGCTCTTATCCACATCATTATCTATTTGCCACCGGTTATTTACGCGTTTAAAATAAGAAATAGAATCATCATCATTGGAGTCAATGCTGAATATAAATGCATATTGGCCGTCCAATACCTTTTTCATTCCAGTAATCAATGTATCCACAAGATAAATTGAATCATCTGCAGACAACTTTTCGCTTTTTTGCAACTTGGCAATGAGAAAGTCTACAAAATCTTCGGGCGTTTTATTTGCCATTTCCTTTTGATAATCGTCCAACATGGAGTATCTTGTTTTATCAAACTTTTTATCAAAATAAATGTCTCTCCCATTGTCAGCCTCCAATTGTTCCATTGAAACATATTGCTTTGAGAGAATATACGTGTTGCACTTGTTGTTTTTGGAATATTCTAGAAGCAATTCTTTATTGGTCTTGGATTCTTGTTCAAAAATAGAGGCCAAATTGTCTGGAAACATCAACGGAACACTTTTTAACGCGAGCGCACTATTATACAAACGTCCTGAATCGCGCGTTATTATTTTACTTAGCAACTCAGAGTTGTCTAATTTCTCCGATTTATCGTATTGATATCCATTTTGAAAAACCGCCTCGCTATTTTGTTTCAACATATTATAAATTGCGTTAGCCGATGGGTTGAGAGAAGTGTTGTGTTTTGACGTTTTTAAATTGAAAAAGGCGTGCGATCTTTCAACGATGGTTTTATTGTATTCGGAGACCTTCTTATCTATGAATTTGTTAATTTCAACATATTGCATATATGACAGATCATTTGTGTATACTAAAAATGGCTCTAAATAATCAATAACGTCTACGAAGGATACTTTACCGGTAATGTATTTCTTTGTCAAATTAAACAATGTTTTTGTTTTGGGGATGATTTTACCAAGAAACTGCTTATACAATTCAACACGACTAATGCCTGCGGGTTTTACACTCAACGCATAATTTTTGATACCATTGATAAATTTTTCATCTGCAATTTCGTTCTCTCCTTCCAATGTATCTACTACTATGTCTTGCACACTAGTTTTCTGTTTCAAGAGTTGCCAATAGTTTAGAAACGAGGCGCTTAGGTTGCTTCTATCTAAGATTGATGTTCCAGGAAGGTTAACGCGAGAGAATCGCACAACAGGTTCAGGCAGAGTCGCGATTGAACGAAGAGACATAATATCAGGCTCTGAGACATTGACACGTTCAGTAATCATACGACTTGATGACATTTGAGTAGCGACTAATTTGGTAAAGCCCAAATTATATTTTTGGATAATAAATTTCCTGGTCGTTAACATGTCATTCTCGGCGATGGTAGAGTAAAATTGGCCCAAATTATCAACGATTGCATTTATGTTGGTGCCAACATTCACAACATATAAAATACTTTGAGTATTGTCTGAATCAATTTGTTCAAATGGGGTAAACTGCGAATTCAATTCACTAAGCAACGTGCTATATTTATTTTGTTCATCTGGAAAACTATTTGATTTATAATATTCAATGTTTTGCAATATCGCGCGTAGGTCGTCGTCCATTTTAATGGGTATGACATCAGGATGTTCTTCCGAATCATCGCCGACATTATACACCTTTTTCATATTCTTTACAACAGGAAGCAACCAATAAAGCGCCTTGTTGAATTTGGTTAATTCATCTACAAGCGGTTTCCATCCGGCACCCTTAATAAACGGCGATGTTACGTTGCCGTATTGGTCTAACTTGGAAAACTGCGTGCGCATTTGCTTAAATCGTTCAATCATGATATGAATATTGTGTAAGACGTTTTTGGTTCTTTGTGAGTTGGGAATCGTGGACAACATTTCATCCAACAAGTCATCGCATTGGGCTTGAATGCTATATCGCGTTTTAGAGTCGGCCTTTTCAACCATTTGGGTAATTTGGCCCAGCGTTTCATCTGTATTAAATACGATATCGCTCCCTTGTAATATGAGCTGTTGAATATGGTCCTTGACGCTTGTAAGGGGGATATTTGCATATTGCGTATCATCAACGTCTGCTTGTTCTGCTGCAATATTCCTCTGCGATGTTTCTGTATCAAGGTCTTCGTCGTCGCCCAGACGTTCAAGAGATTCCATTTTCTCTGCTTCGTCGCCTTTCGTTTCCTCAACCCCTTCTACTACAACAGACTCCGTTACCAACCCACTTGGTTTAGATACCTTTGTTTTCTTTGCACCTTTCTCTGGTGGTGCACGGATTTCAAACATTTCAATTGGTAAATCGTCTGGGATTCCAGAATAGTTAAAATTGATATAAATCGTTTCGTCGTCAGGATACGTTCGTATTTCAATCATATCTTCTTCTAGATTAGTTATCTCTCCAGTTAAAATAGCAGGAACATCGCCACCAAAGTAAATATTTACCCATATACCAGGCAACAAACTATTTTGCCTTGCATAACCCGGATATTGATTGCGTTCTATTAAATCAATTAATGTAATAGTTCCATCACCCAAGGAATCATCTGCCTGTATTCGGAGCATTGTTTTTTCTAGTGAAGCGGTATTTATCAATATAATTTTATTTTTATCAATATAATCAATTAGAAATGTTTGGTCGTTAAAAATTTCATTGGTTGGTGCAGTTATTTTGATAATATCACCTAAAAATAGCGGTATACCACTATCCTCAGGCTCTTCATTTTCTTTTGGTGTATCGCGAACATCAGTATTAATTATTGTTTCGTCATCTGACATGTCTGTTCTATATTTATAATAGAAATTTTTATACCCAACTTACATTAATTAAATATATCACAAGTTTAAAGACAATTAATTATGATTGTATATAATGGCTCGGCATTCCATTCCTTCAAATATATTAGACATAGTACATGAAACGAACTTACTAAAGGTAAAGTCCGTAGTATCACATAATTCTAAGATTCAATATAACATTGTTTCTTACAACAAAGATGTGTTAACCGCCGACACAATTTCAATGTATGGAAAGTATCGGTCCGTTATTATAAACGAGGCGGGTGCCGTGGTTGGATTTGCTCCACCAAAATCCATCCTGGCCGAGACATTTATGGCGACGCGTCCAATTATAGCGGATGCAAATAACGAAAACATGGTCGCAGAAGAATTTGTAGAGGGAACCATGTTAAATGTATTTTTTAATGCCGGAGTCTGGGAAGTCGCTACCAAGCAAACGATTGGTGCAAATGTGCGTTTTTATACGAATAATGCAGATACATTTTACTCCATGTTTTTAGACGCTATGCAAAGTACAGGATTAAGTCTTGATATGCTTGATAAAAAGAATAGTTATAGTTTTGTATTGCAACACCCCAAGAATCGCATCGTTGTTCCCTTTCAGAATGCTACGTTATACTTGGTTGCGGTCTATCAAATAACCTTTGTAGAAGAAACAAACATGTACGATATCGTGAATGTATATCCATCATCCCAGGTAGCATCGTGCGTAAAGACGCCAGCAATATATCATGGCTGGGACACATATGAGGATTTGATTCAGCATTATGCGTCTATAAACACGCCATATGAATGCCTTGGTTTCATGATGCACGATCCGCTTACTGGTGAACGAGCTAAAATTCGTAATCCAGTGTATGAGCGGGTGCGTCGCTTGCGCGGGAATCAGCCCAAGTTGATGTATCATTATTTGTGTTTGCGAAAAGAGGGCAAAGTTGGCGAATTCTTGAGTTATTTTCCAGAACATAAAACCGCGTTTGCATCGTATCGCAATCAAATGCACGCTTTCACGCAAAATATCTTTCAATATTACATTCAATGTTATATGAAAAAGGCGAACCCGTTGAGTGAGTTTCCACCACAATACAGACCACATATGTTTAATTTGCACAAAACGTATATTGAGGTCTTGAAAGAGCGTCATCAACACATAACCAAGGTGTTTGTAATTGCATATGTGAATAGCCTACATCCGTCTCAGCAAATGTATTGGTTGAATCATAATATAACTGGGTAATCAAAGAGCCGTGAAGGGGAGGATATAAATATATAATGCATTTTAGTGGTGCATTATATATTTTTATTATTTTGACATACGGCGTCTGGTACGTGATTACACATAGGTAGGCAACCGGGTAGATTTGAAAACGGCGATAGCCTCATCTTTATTCAAAAAATCTCCAACGAAGACACGCTTGTTCTCTAAATCCTTGTAATGGGAAAAAAAGTAAATAAGCCTGTCCAATGTATGCTGAGGCACATCGGTAATATCTTTCATTGAATCATAAGTAGGATCTATTTTTTTGGACGGGCAGACAATCAATTTGGGGTCTTCTCCGCTCTCATCCTCTGTTTCTAAACAACCGATAATTTTACATTTGATAGAACAACCAGGTACAAGTTCTTCGTCCATCAATATCACAACGTCAATTGGGTCATTATCTTTGCTCAATGTTTCCGGAACAAATCCATAATTGAAAAAATAATTAAATGGAGTGTGTAGAATTCGGTCACAAATCAATGTCTTTTTTTCATGGTTATACTCATACTTTATATGGGAATTCTTGGCGATTTCTACAAACACATTTATTTCGCCATCCCCATGTATGTCGGATTTCATTTTATTTAATAGAATACTATTTTTTCTATTAAATAACACAAAACAAACAAAAACAAACAAAAACAAACAAAAACTCACAATATATTTATTTTTTGTTATATTATTTCTTAAATCATCTTTTTAATTTTATCTAATATTTGTGTTAGGGAATCTATGCAAATTTCAAGATGTCCCTTAATCATGGCTTTGTCTACAACCTCCTTATATGCTAGTCGCACAAGACTATCTGAATCGTGTGGGTGCATCTTCTTAAACCCACAATAAGTTAATACTTGTGTATCGTTGAAGTATTTTGCATAAAACATATACTCAATTGCCTTGCCAATCGTGTAATCTTCATTTTTTAGGATAATGTCATAGCAGTTTGACATGGTATTTTCAGCAGGAACAATTTGCAATTCGTCATCGTTCTTAACATCTAGCAATTTTTGTATTACAATATCACATGCCTTATGAACCAGTTCTTGATTCGTAAAAACTCCAAGTGTTTGAATCATAAAATCAAAGCTGTCTGGTTTTGTAATGCGCAACCCGTCAAGTAGCTTCCAATTATCTGCTTCAAACTTAACATCGTCTGTCTTGAGTCCTTGATCCTTCCATTCTTTCATTTTCTTGCCTAGTTCAATTTCCATTTTTACGTCGTCAATAGTATATCCATAGGAGCACGTTGAAACGACATTGAATGTCCCGCTGTCTTTAGCCTTACTAATAGTGAATTGACACGTAAGATGAATTGATTCACCGGGTATTTCATTGGAAATTTTAGGTCGCAAGCGGAGGAAATCAATATAATATCCGGTTTGATCGCTAGGCGGGAAGATTGCTTGTGTATCCTTTTCTGATAAATACTCTCCGTTGGTTAAATTTTTAATTTTAAAGTCTTTTGTGGTGACAAAGAGCATTGTATCTGTCAAATTTTCTACATTAACCTCCATCAAATAGTTTTTCAATGGCATCTGAAGGTCGCTAATATGAATCGGAATGCAACTAAGACGCTGTTTAATAATTTCATTGTTAAAACGAGATGTGTTAAGCATAATGTTTGCAGTATTTTCTTCATTTGGCGAGGTTTTAAACACAACGCATGGAATGTCGGATAAAATAGTTCGCCGGATTGAATTTGCTATGCTGACATTCACCCCGCTCAATGTAAACTTAAGCACGTCCCCGTCTTCCGAAACAGATTTAGCTTCAATTCGCGGATTCATTATATATTATGATACATAAGAATATTTATATTATTTAAAATCAATTTTTAAATAAAATGAGTTAAAAATATTATTCAAAAGACTTCATATAGAATATGAGTTCAATCCTGTATTATAGCAATTTTTGCCAACATTCAAAAACGTTGTTACAGAATATAGGAAATTCAAATGTAACAAAGGACGTGCATTTTATATGCATTGATAAACGAGTAAAAGAGGCAAACAAACTTTATATTGTTTTAGAAAACGGACAAAAAATAGTGATGCCTGAATCGGTTACAAAAGTGCCAGCTTTGCTCTTGTTGAGCGATAATTACCGAATTCTTTACGGCGAGGATATCTTACGTTCTTTCAAGCCGAAGCAAGAAGTCGCTATCAAACAAGCGACACAGAATAATTTAGAACCGATGGCATTTGCTTTAGGCGGAGGAGGTTCTTATGGCGTGACTTCTGATAGTTATAGCTTTTTAGATATGGATTCGGATTCTCTCTCTGCAAAGGGGACTGGAGGAACGAGACAGATGCATAATTATGTTTCAATGAATTATATGGATACCATTAGCACGCCACAAGACGAAGCGAATTATAAGGGACCTAAAATGCCGGAAAATGTAACTGTAGAGCAGTTAATGAAACAACGTGAGATGGATCTTCAAAGAAAGTAATTAAAGTAATCAATTTACACAATTAAAATTATGAGTCAGTTTATTTTTTAAAAAAGGGTTTAAATAATAAATATATATATTAATAATGACAACACCGACTCTATTAACTGCATTTAACGACCATTTTATGGAATTTGTGAATGATATTCATGAAGTCTTTCCCGATGATGTGGATATTTTATCTGCCAAGAATTCCTTTAGTATGGTAAGAAAGATGAATCCAAAGCTACTAATTAAGAGCTGGGATTCTCTAGTGGTAGGTAAATATCAGAGTGCGATTGAGGCAGGCGATTTGTCATTTTTTATGAATAAAGATTACACACGCGACCTTCAAGATGTTCCAAATAATCCGAATGCGGAACGTATAGTAAGTGCGATTGATCGTCTACGAACGCCGATCAAGTCAATGTCGCAAGACAATCAAGCTAAAATCATAAAATATATTCAAAATTTAACAAAGATTTCAAACTTGTATAATATGACTCAATAAATGCCAAATCAACAACTAAATCTATTTTTGTTTTGTTTTATCAAAACTAGATTAATAATTTCAGGTTAGTTTAATATAAATAAATCACATCCTATATAAGTATAAATGAGTAGTGAAGTTCAAACGATCCCAGAAGAGTTTTCCAAGATTATTAAGGATTTTGTTGCAGATATGAAAACAACTTTTTCCGAATATAGTCCGTTTATTGACAAATGGTGGAAAGGGGTAGATAAATTTGCACATATACAAGATGAATCAGAGCGTGAGTCTGCATTTAAAAAGAGCCAAGAATCAAGTATTCAGTTTCTTTTCAAGTATTGTTTAAAGAAGTATCCTCCACGTTTTTTTGATATTTTAAATCAAACTGATTCAATTTTTGCAGAAGATTCGGAGGTAGATACGGAGTTTTTACCCTTTATTCATTTCAAGAATTTGTGGCAAGACGATATAAGCGATTCAACGCGTGAAACAATTTGGAAATACTTGCAGTTGATTTTATTTTCTGTTGTGGGGTCTCTAAAGAATCGTGATGCATTTGGTGATACTGCAAAGATGTTTGATTCTATCAATGAAGACGACTTTAAAAGCAAGTTGGAGGAATCGTTGGAACAAATTAAGGGTATTTTTGAGAATAAGCCCGATGCAAATGGAAATGAAATTCCGCAACCAAATGCAGATCAGTTGCACGACCATTTATCTGGAATGTTTACAGGAAAATTGGGTCAATTAGCCAAGGAGATTGCAGAGGAGACTGCAGGCGAAATGAATTTTGATATGGATGGTGCAACAGATGTAAATGGTGTATTTCAAAATATGTTCAAGAATCCAGGAAAATTGATGGGTTTGGTTAAGAATGTTGGAAATAAATTGGAATCCCGTATGAAGGCTGGGGACATTAATGAGTCTGACTTGATGAAGGAGGCAAGCGAGATGCTTAATAAGATGAAAAACATGCCTGGTATGGGTAATATTCAATCCATGTTGAGTAAAATGGGAATGAATACAAATGGTGCCAAGGTGGATTTGAAGGGTATGGAGGCCCAATTAAGTCAAGCCATGAAGACGGAAAAAATGAAAGAACGACTTAGACAAAAGGCGGAGATGAATCGTCTTGCAAAAGAAATGGCGTCATCCGCGCAACCTACACCACCAGCTCCTCAACAGCCTGCAATGTCAGATGCAGAATTAGATTCCATGTTTAATTCCATGGAAAGCAGCGAAACAAAAACGAAATCTAGTAATAAGGGCAAAAGCAAAAGCAAAGGAAAAGGTAAAGGAAAAAAATAAGCGTGCAAATGTGGATGCAGATGTTTAGTACTATATTGTATATGATTACAAGATAGTATTTAGGAGAACTCTCAATTATGTATTGAAAATATACACTGAATTATGAAAAAAAATAAGTAGCTTATTATATATACTATGACTACATCATTTTGGACAAATGACCCAAACGTTTTATTAAATAAAGATAATATTACTGAGGTTTGGCCGTTAACATCAATGGATTATGAGCAAAAATTAAACGCAATATCTCGTCTAGTTATTGTTTTAACATTATTTGGAGTAGCCCTAACAGGTTCTTTGAAGTTTTTAATCATTGGTATTTTTACACTTGGTGCCATTTTTGTTGTTTGGAAACAAAAGATTGGAGTAAAATCAAAGTCAGAAGGCTTTTCAAACCAACCCGTTACGATTGCATCGCCCGCTGCTGCACCAAATACGACTATCAACCCAATTACATTGGAAGCCGTTTTGAAATCAGATTACCAGTTGGGAAATAAGAGAAACCCTTTTGCAAACGTGTTATTAACAGAGATCATGGATGACCCTGAACGAAAATCCGCCCCTCCGTCTTTTAATCCGGATGTTTTAGAAGATATTACAAAAAATACCAAAAAAGCCGTTCAATTATTAAATCCTGGTATCAAAAATACAAATTACCAATTATTTGGTAGTTTAACAGACCAGTTTTATTTAGACCAATCAAACAGGTCCTTTGTTTCTAACCCAAGCACAAAGATACCAAACGATCAAGGTGCATTCGCTCAATATTTGTATGGTGATATGCCCTCTTGCCGTGATGGAGATGGTATTGCATGCGTACAAGATAATTATAGATATACTTTGTATTAAAGTCCTGGCTGACTTTAGGAATTTTTTTGAATATTATAGTTCGTTCATAAAATACTTAAGTATTACTTCATAATAAAATAAAATGACGACGTCATATTTTATTTTATCAAAAAACGATGGGTGCGTAGATGACAACGCCTCAAATAATATAGTTAGTTTATCCAATCAAATTTCATACATTTTACCGCGCAATTTAATTTCATGTTATTGTGAACGCGGACTATTTGAGGCAGGTTTGATTGAGTGGTGTAAACAATTTTGTAGGCCTGACAAAATTATGTTGGATATTGGTGCGCATACTGGAACATATACACTCTCTCTAGCATCTAAAAGCAAACATGTATATGCATTTGAACCACAAAAGATGACCTATTATGCATTGTGTGGAGGTGTCGCCTTGTCAAACTTGAAAAATGTTTCATGTCTGAATATTGGCTTAGGATCGCCTGAGCAAGTTGGAACAAACATCCTAAAAATTATAAGCAATGATGGTGGTGGGTCTTCTATTCATGCAACAACCGATATCTTAAGGGAGGAAACTATTCAAATTGATATGCTTGATAACTTACATTTAACAGATATTGGGTTTATTAAAATGGACGTAGAAGATAACGAATCCTTTGTTTTGCAAGGAGCTATGAATACATTAAAAATGTCTGGATTCCCGCCAATTTTATTTGAATGCAACGACAAGACAAAAAATATGGAATTATTTGATATTATGGAAAAAATGTCATATAAAATTGTAATATTAAGCGGGGTACATAACATGTATTTAGCATGTCAATAATAAATGGTTAATGTATATGTAAGTATAAATAAATTACATATACATGAGTGTATATATGTTTAGATAATAAAGATAAGTTCTATTTTTTTATACACTGTATTATATATAATGGACGCACGAGGGTATAGAGCTTACCAAGAGTCTGTAAGAGGGTATTCTCGTCCCCCCTGCCCGCCGTTGCCACCTCCGCAACCTCCCTGTCCGTCTCCAAGCAGATATGGAGATACAGGTGCGACTGGCCCACAGGGGCAAAGAGGAGATGTTGGTTCAACCGGGCCTCAAGGGGCGACTGGCCCAACAGGTCAAATAGGTATGAATGGCACTTCTGGAGGTCTTGTGCTATTTATGAACATAGATGAAATCGTAGTGGTAGACGATGTTAAATTTTACAATATAGATACGAATTTATATCAAACATGCGCTCCTACCATTAAATCAGTTGTAATTGATGATAATATCTGTGGAACACCTGCACCAAATGTTATTATACCCGGTGGAGATATTATTAGCGGACAAGAAGTTCAATTTGCGTTAATGCCGGGGTTACTATCGTCCAATATAGTTCCTCCTGGTATGTGGGATATGCATATATGGGTTAGAACCGCACAAGGGGGCAGTATTTCGTTGCAATGGACGTTGTATTTTCAAGATGAAAATGGCGTGTTTACTCCGAATCCGTTCGCGGCATCTGAGAGAATTACTATTGCAAACTCGTCGTTAACTACTGCAAGCGAAATAGTATTGCCTTTATATATTCCAACACCGGTTTGTTTGTGTGATACCAATACACGAATCTTACTTGGATTAAAAGCCTTTTCAACTATCCCCCATGCATGTTTGTCTCTTTATTTTGAAAGTTGTCATGCTTCTTTTATCCGTACTACTTTGGTTCCACTTGGTCCTACTGGTCTTACTGGACCTACTGGTCCAACTGGCCCTACTGGTCCTACGGGTATGCAAGGTATTCCTGGTACGGCTGTTAATACTGGTGCAACAGGTCCGACTGGACCCACCGGTCTTACTGGTCCTACTGGTAGTAGTTTAACTGGTCCTACTGGTCCGACTGGCAGTACTGGTCCGACTGGTATTACTGGTCCTACTGGTAGTAGTTTAACAGGTCCTACTGGTCCGACTGGTATTACTGGTCCGACTGGTCCTACTGGTGCTACTGGTCCTACTGGTAGTGGTTCAACTGGTCCTACTGGCCCTACAGGTCCTACTGGTATGACTGGTCCAACTGGTACTAGTTTAACCGGTCCAACTGGTACTACTGGACCCACTGGTGCAACTGGACCTACTGGTTCTACTGGTGATATTGGACGAACTGGTCCTACTGGACCCACTGGATCCACTGGCCCAACTGGTCCAACTGGCTCTACTGGTGATAGAGGTGCAACTGGTCCTACTGGATCCACGGGTCCAACTGGTCCAACCGGTTCTACTGGTGATAGAGGTGCGACTGGTCCCACCGGTTCTACTGGTGATAGAGGTGCGACTGGTCCCACCGGTTCTACCGGTGATAGAGGTGCAACTGGTCCTACTGGTTCTACTGGTCCTACTGGCACAACCGGTCCAACTGGTTCTACTGGTGATAGAGGTGCGACTGGTCCCACTGGTCTTACTGGACCCACTGGTAGTAGTTTTACTGGTCCATCCGGTTCTACTGGTGGTATTGGTCCTACCGGTCAAACCGGTTCTATAGGTCCAACCGGTGTGCAAGGTACCCCAGGTATTGCAACAAATACGGGTGCTACTGGTGCTATTGGTCCTACTGGTCTTACTGGTCCGACTGGTTCTACAGGCTCAACAGGTGGTATTGGTCCGACTGGTGCTACCGGTCTTACTGGTTCTATAGGTCCAACAGGTGTACAAGGTACACCAGGTGTTGCAGCAAATACTGGTGCTACTGGTATTACTGGTCCGACTGGTATTACTGGTGCTACTGGACCTACTGGTGATATTGGTCAAACTGGTGCTACTGGTATAACTGGTCCTACTGGTAGTAGTTTGACCGGACATACAGGTCCAACTGGTATAACTGGTATAACTGGTGCTACCGGTATTGTTGGTCCTACTGGTGCAACTGGTGCAACTGGTCCCACTGGTATCACTGGTATAACTGGTGCTACCGGTATTGTTGGTCCTACTGGTGTTACTGGTATAACTGGTATTACTGGTGCTACTGGACCCACTGGTATAACTGGTCCTACTGGAGATACTGGTCCGACTGGCCCTACTGGTAGAACTGGTAGAACTGGTGCTACTGGTGCAACTGGTCCTACTGGTCCCACTGGTATAACTGGTATTACTGGTGCTACTGGTCCTACAGGTATCACTGGTGCGACTGGTCCCACTGGTATAACTGGTGAAACTGGTGCTACTGGTCCTACCGGTATAACTGGTATTACTGGTGCTACTGGTCCTACTGGTTCTACTGGTATCACTGGTGCAACTGGTCCAACTGGTATTACTGGTGCAACTGG
>Ga0114966_10001459_pt1 | contig 21857 bp, 18 predicted proteins | sample M_130207_XF_Meta_FD_87029 | JGI IMG/M metagenome (GOLD analysis project Ga0114966, IMG submission 87029) | Freshwater microbial communities from Lake Montjoie, Canada to study carbon cycling - M_130207_XF_MetaG | ecosystem: Environmental > Aquatic > Freshwater > Lake | place: Lake Montjoie... | reverse complement strand
GATGGAATTCGACGCCGCGTCGAACACGCAGGTGGACAAAATCCGCGAGATCATCATCGACAACGTGAAGTACATGCCGACCGGCGGCGCGAAGTACAAACTCTACATCGTGGACGAGGTTCACATGCTCTCGAACTCGTCGTTCAACGCGCTCCTCAAGACGCTCGAGGAGCCGCCGGCGCACGTGAAGTTTGTCTTCGCCACGACCGACGTGCAGAAGGTGCCGACGACGATCATCTCGCGCTGCCAGCGCTTCGACTTGCGGCGCATCCCCGCACCGGAAATCGCGAAACATTTGCTCTACATCGCGGGGAAGGAAAACCTCGCGCTCGCCCCGGCGGCGGCGGAGACGATCGCGCGCGGCGCGGAGGGCGGCCTGCGCGACGCGGAGTCGATGCTCGATCAGCTCGTGGCGTTTTGCGGCACGGAGATCGGCGAGGAAAACGTGCTCGAGGTTTTCGGTTTCACCGGCCAGCAGACGGTCGCGGGGTTGTGCGAGCACTTGATCGCGGCGGAGTCGGCGAGAGCGCTGGCGGTCATCCACGCGCAGGCGGAGGCGGGCAAGGATCTGAGCCGGCTGATGGCGGACCTCATCGGCCACCTGCGCAATCTGCTCGTGGTGCAGCACGATCCGCAGGGCGTGCAGGACGAACTCAGCGCCGAAGCCGCCGCTGCGCTCGCCGAGCAAAGCGGGCGCATCGGCACGGACAAGCTACTGGAGTTGATCGAGCAATTTGCCCAGGCCGAGAGCCGGATGAAATGGGCCGCGAACAAGAAGATGCACTTCGAGATCGCCGCGATCCGCGCGATCCAGACGCTGGGCCAGGCGACGCTGACCGAGGTGCTGGACACGCTGAGCGCCATCCGCGGCGGCGGAGAAGTGCCGGCGCAGAGCGGGGCGCGGAAAGCGGAAAGCGGCGCACCGCGGCCAACGCCACTCGTGAAAGCAGCCGCGTCCGCACCCGCACCGCGCGTGTCGCTCAGCGCCTCCGTCGCCGCTTCGCTCGGCGATAAGCAGCCGGTGCCCGCGCCCGTCCCATCGGTCCCATCGGTCCCATCGGTCCAGGCCGTCCGCGAGGAGCCCGCCGCGAAACCGCCCGCGCCCGCGGTTTCCGCAGCGGAGCTGTGGCCGCAGTTCGCCGCCCGCGTCCGGAAAGACCGGCCGCTCATCTCCGGCTGGATCGAAGCCGGCCAGCTCGTGGACGTGACCAACGGCGTGGCCCTTTTCGCGTTTCCGCCCGACGCCGGCCTCTCGCTCGAATCTTGTGAGCGCGCGAACAACCGGCAGTTTATCGAGGCGATGCTGAGCGAACTCGCCGGCCAAAGCCTCATCCTCAAATGCGAAAAGCGTGCCGGGCTGACCGTCGAAAAACTCGCCTCGACCGAGGCCAAAGCTGAGCCGCCCGCCGATCCCATGGCCGCCTTCAAGGATGACCCCCTCATCCGCAAGGCGCTCGAAATTTTCCAAGCCGAAATCATTGCCACCTAAAACCAACTTACACCTATGAACCTGAAAAAAATGATGCAGCAGGCCGCGAAGATGCAGGAGCAAATGCAGAGCGCGCAGGCCGATCTCGCCGACAAATCCGTCACCGCCACCGCCGGCGGCGGCAAAGTGACTGTGACCGCAAACGGCGCGGGCGAAGTCACCGCGATCAAGATCGACAAGACCGTGGTCGATCCCGAGGACGTCGAAATGCTCGAAGACCTCATCCTCACCGGCGTGCAAAAAGCCATCGCCGAAGCGAAAGCGCTCGCCGAGTCCGAGATGGGTAAAGTCACCGCCGGGCTGGGCTTGCCTCCGGGCTTGGGTTTTTAAGCCGCGCTCCGGCGCAGCCGAAGCGCCGACCTCCGGGGCGGAGGGCAAGGTGGCGCGGCGGCGGCGTCTCGTCTCCACGGCCCGGGCGGCACGCCGTTTACACGATGCAGGATTCCCGTGAAACTGCCGTCCGTGAAACTCACCATCCTCGCGTGGCTCTGCTGCTGGCTCGCGCTCCTTCCGCGGGTCGTGGCTGCGGAGTGGAAAACGCAGCGTTTTGACGGACGCGACTACGTCCCCCTTGAGGACGTCGCCGCCTTTTTCGGCTTCCCGAAACCCGCGCCACTCGTCCCGTCCCCGCACCCTCGCCGACTACCGCGCCGCCGCGCGGCGCGGGCTGAAAGACGAAGACTGAGCGGGCTCCGCACTCGTCCGCCTGGGAACCGACAACCAATCACCCCATCAATCCACGCCCGACACCGCACACCCAAGTCCCGCCATGCACTCACCATCCACATTCTCCGCCCGCCGCGCCGCCCGCCTCGCGCAGCTCCGCCTGAGCCTCGCGGACTTTGAGGAAAAATTCGCGCGCAGCTCGGGACCCGGCGGCCAGCATGTGAACAAGGTCTCGACCGCCGTCACCCTCCGCCATGCGCCGACCGGTGTGGCCGTGACCGTGCAGGATACCCGTTCGCAGTCCATGAACCGCCAACTCGCGTGGGACCGCCTGCTCGACGCCATCGAAGAGGCCCGCCGGGCCGCGCGAGCCGCCGAGCGGGCCGAGGTCGCGAAGAAACGCCGCCAAAACTCCAAGCGCCCACGCGGCGTGAAGGAGCGCATTTTGCAGAACAAGAAAAAGCGGTCGCAGGTGAAGAAACTCCGGAGCAAAGACTGGTGAAATCCCCGTCCGCGAAACCGCGCAACATCGCGCTCACCAGGTGTAACTCACCTTGTAAGTCACCGTCTTCTCCTCGTCCGGCTTGAGCGCGACTTTGAACTCGATGGTCTGCGCGTCGGTCTTGGTGAACTCCTGCGACTTCTCTTTGATCGTCCAGTTACTCCAGCGGTAGAGGTGCTCGACCACGCGGATTTCGGTGGGCTTTTTCTTCCGGTTGCGGAGCTTGATCTCGAAGGTCTCGCTGGCCCGGTGGTTGCCTTCATTGACTTGGAAATCCACGCGCTTGCGCTCACCCACGAGGTCGAAGCTGTCGCCCACGTAGAGCCGCACGAGTTCATCCTTGGGCGTGTGGTCGATGTTATTCTCACCCACAAACTCCAACTGCCGGTCCTCGTCCTGCGCGTAAAAGCGCACGCGGCCTTTCGGCAGCGGGATGCCGAGTTTGTTGGCCTCGCTGTTCTTAAACTCGCGATAGACCTGCACCTTTTTGCTGCTCGTCGCGCCGTAGCCTTCGTCGCCGCCGACGTTGTGGCCGGGCTGCCAGCCGTGGTCCTTCATGATCGGGTCGTAGATGAAAAGGCGCGCGGCTTTGACCCCGGTGGCGCGGATGAACTCGACCTGTTTGGTCTCTTTGTCTCGCAGCGTGGCCGGGCGCGCGAGGGTGTAGAGGTGAAATTCGTCGAAGGCTTTTTCGGTGACGACTGGTGCGTCTGCGACGTCGGCCATCGCCACGACCATCTCCGCTCTGGGTGCCCCGGGCTGTGGGGGTTGAACCTTGTTCACGTCGCCCGCCATGAGTTTGATCTTCGCGCCGGCAAAGGTCGCGCCGCTGGTGTTTTTCATGGTGATCCAACCGACGAGGTCGATCACGTCCTCGGCCTCGGGCGCGACAATGTTGTAGCTCGCTTCCCACGTCAGCCCGCCGGTGATGTAGGCCAGCTCGGCGTCGAGCTTCGCGGCGGCGGGCGCGTTCAGTTTCCAGGAAAGCGCGGGCTTGAGCTGGGTGTCGGCGCCGAGCGTGGGAAAGCGCGGCTCGCCGGGGAGCGAGAACTGCAGCTTGCCCTCCACCTCGATGATCGGCTGCACGGCTTCCCCGCCAGGCACGTAGCCGCCGCGGACGATTTTGCCCGGGATCACGCGATCCGGTTTCTGCGTCTCCTGCGCCACGAAATTGATCGTCTGCCCCTCGAAGAGCGAGAGCAGCAGCTCCTGCGAAACCGGATCATTGCGATAGTTCTGTTCGAGGATTTGCAGCGTCACCTTGCCTGTCGGGTCGCGCAGGATCACGGAGTCCGCCTCGACCTGCGCGGTCACGCCGGCGAAGCGCACGTCATTGACGCCGGCCTTTAGCTCCAGCGGCACGGTCTCGCGCAGCACGGCGAAGCCTTGGTTGTAGATGGTGAGCGCCGGGTCGGCGGCGCGCGCCGGGAAGGTGAGGGCGGAGATGAGGGCGAGGGTTGCGAGTCGGGTGGGTAGGCTCATGGATGCATGGTGGGTTGGTGACAGGAAGGAATTCAACGGTCATTCTGCGCGGAGTGCCATGCGGGCCGGGGAACCTCCCCATTGGCAAAGACGTTCGGCAGCGCGGGACGGTCAGGGAGCGGCGACCTTCCTGTCGCCGATGGTGGCGCGCGCAGCCGTCAAGGCCCTGAGCCTGTCGAAGGGCGCCCAATCAAAAAACGGCGAGCGCGCCAACTCACTCCCCCCGGGCCAAAGAATGGGCTACTCCGCAGCGGGTGAGGTCGGCGACAGGAAGGTCGCCGCTCCTTGACGCCTTCCGGCTCATCCCGCCCAAAAAGCCCCGCCCGTGTGCTCGGGCCCTCAAGGATGACAGGGGTGGCGGAGCGCCGGCCTTGCGGGCGCGGGGGAGTTGCCTTATCACCGTCGCCATGCTCGACATCACCAAAATCTATCTCTTCATCTTCGGAGCCCTCACCATCGCCGGCGGCGTCATGGGTTTCGTCAAAGCGGGCAGCAAAGCGTCGCTCATCGCGGGTGGTGTCTCGGGTGCGATGATCCTCGTCGCGGCCGGGCTGATCGTCACCGGGAACGAAAAGGCCGGGCTGATTCTCGGGTTGGTGGTTTCGAGCGTGCTCGAAGTGCGATTCCTGCCCGCATTTTTGAAGACCAAGAAGCCGATGCCTGAGGGGATGATGGCCTCGCTCAGCATGATCGGCACGGTGCTTTCCGTGCTCGCCTTAGTCCCGAAGTAACGCGTCAGTTCGTGAAAATGGTCAGCGCCATGATGTCGCCCCGCCTCGCTCTCGCCGGCTTCGCGCTGCTCGTCCTCACCGGTTGCCCGCGTCCTCCGGCCCCGCCGCCCGGCGCCCCGGCGACCCCGACTCCCGTGCCGGCCACACCGGCGCCGACACCCGCGCCACCCACTCCGCCGCCCGCGCCGTATGTGCCCAACAAGCGCCTCGAAGTCGGCAAGATTTTCAATGGCATGAAATACGAGGTGACGCTCGAAACCGAGCACGGCACCACCGCCACGCGCGACCGCGAGGACCCCGGCAGCTACACCGCCGAGTTGAAGGTGAAAGTGAAAGTGCCCAAGCCGTATCGGGAATTGGAGGAACTCAAGAGGATCAACAGCGCCCTGCCGGAGGTCCTGCCCGCGCTGCCCGTCCTGCTCGAAACGGCCAAGGTTTCCCCGATTTTCGACGAACTCTACCGGCGCAAAGTCGTGACCCTGCGCTCCAACCTGATGCGGCTCGACACCCTGCTCACGCGCCACAATTTCTACGACTGCGAAACCCTCCTCGAACTCCAGCACCCCGAGACGAAACGCCGCGCGCTCTTCATCCAGTCCGACATGGACAGCGACACCGACGGCTCCGACAGCGACCGCGTGGCCGATGTCGAGGGCGCGTCCTCGACCTTCCAGCCGGCCACCAGCTACCGCTGGGCAAAGAAGACCGACAAACCGAGCAACCTCATCCCACCGCGCGAGGCGAAGATCAAAGCGTGGGAGCAGGAACTGAAAACCAACGGCCTCGCCGCCGCGCGCCGGGAAGACCTGCGCGACGCCATCGCACGGACCCGGACCGAGATCGCCGATTTGAAAACCTTTAGCTTCCTCCTCGCGTTCGCCGATCCCTACATCGTCGTGCCGGGCGCGATGGCCTTGCGCGGCCAAACCGGTCCGTTCAAGCCCGCGGTCGGCGACTACTGCGTCGTGATCTACGGGAAGACGATCTATCCCGCGATCGTCGGCGACGTGGGGCCCATGAGCCTGATCGGCGAGGCCTCCCTGCGCCTCGGCAGGCAGATCAATCCCAAGACCAACGGCGAGACCCGCGCGACCAACGATCTCAAAGTCACCTACCTCATCTTCCCTGGCACCGCGGAGAAAATGGACGTGCCCGACCTCGCGAAATGGCGCGAGCGCTGCGAAAAACTCCTCGGTGAAATCGGCGGCTACGGCGGCGAGTTGTTTACCTGGGAGGATCTCACCAAACCCAAAGCCCCACCCGCGACGCCGGTGCCGGCGACCCCGAAGCCAGCCACCCCAGCCCCGGCCACCCCGGAGTCCTCCACACCTGCGCCGCCAGCGCCGCCAGCGACTCCGCCGAAGCCAAACTGACGCCGGGCCAGACTCCGCCGGTTGCGGTCAGTTAGTATTTCAAAATACGCGCGAGGAAATCGCGACACTCCGGAGAGCGCGGCGTGCCAAACAATTCCTCCGCCGGCGCGTGCTCGACGATGCGCCCGTCGGCCAGGAAAGCCACCCGATCGGCCACGTGGCGCGCGAAACCCATCTCGTGCGTGACGAGCAGGAAATCCCGCCCCTCGTCCTTCAGTTCCTCGATGACCTCCAGCACCTCCGCCGTCATCTCGGGATCGAGCGCGCTCGTCGGCTCGTCGAAAAGGAGGAGGCGCGGCTTGATGGCGATGGCGCGTGCGATGGCCACGCGCTGCTGCTGGCCGCCGCTGAGTTGGGCGGGCTTCTTGTGCGCGTGATCCGCGAGGTGGAAGCGGCGCAGCGCCTCCCGCGCGAGGTGTTCCGCCTCGCTGGCGGAAAGGCCATGCACTTTCTCCAGAGGGAGCGTGAGGTTGGCCAGCGCGGTGAGATGCGGGAAGAGGTTGAACGCCTGAAAGACCACGCCCAGCCGTCGCCGGTGCGCGCGCAGCTTTTCCTCGTCGGCGAAAGCGAGCGCCTCGCCCTCGAGCGTGACCGTCCCGGCGTCCGGCGTTTCCAGCCCGGCGATGATCCGCAGCAGCGTGGATTTTCCCCCACCGCTCGGCCCGATCAGCGCGAGGCTGCGTGGTTCGCCGAAGTCGCCAGAGAGGCCGTCGAGGACGCGATGCGTGGCGAAGGCTTTGGTGAGGTTATGCAGCACCAGTTTCATGTTTCAAACCGCGCCCGCTTTTCCAGCGACTGCGTCCAGAGCGAAATCGGCAGCGTGAGCAGGAGGTAGCCCAGCGCCACGGGCAGGTAGCTCTCGAAGTAGCTGTAGGTCTGCGAACTCACCGTGCCCGCGGCCAGCGCGAACTCCTCGATGCCGAGCACGGAGAGCAGCGCCGAGTTCTTGATGATCGACGCAAACTCGCCTGCAAAAGGCGGGAGAATCCGCCGGAGGGCCTGCGGGAAGATGACGTAGCGATAAGTCTGCGCGCGGGTGAAGCCGATGGCGCGCGCGCTTTCGAGCTGCGACCGGCCGACGCCGTCGATCCCGGCGCGGATGATTTCGCTGAGATACGCGCCGCTGAAGAGCGAGAGAATCACCGCGCCGGCGAGGAACCGGGAATCGCGCGGGAGCTGCTGGCCGAAGATGTACCAGTAGAAGTAAATCTGCACGAGCAGCGGCGTGCCGCGGGTGATCTCGACATAGATCCGCGCCACGTAGCGCAGTGGCAAAAAGGAACTCCGGCGCAGCAGCGCAAACGCCAGCCCGAGCAGGCAGCTCAGCGGCAGGGCCAGCGCAGCGATGCCGATGGTCGTCAGCCAGCCATTCCAAAAAAGCCGCCGAAAATCCCACACCGGTCCCCACGACCAGTGATAGCTCAGCGCCGCCAGCGCGCCGCTGCACACCAGGCTGAGCAGACCGAGCGCGAGCGCGAAACTGGCCGCGCGCGCCTGCGGGGAGGCGGGCGCGCGGTCATCGGCGAAAAATGCGGAGCGGAGTGCGGAGATCAAAGCGGGCGGCGGCAGCCGGTGACGATGAAAGGGAAAGCGCCGCCCGGTGCCAAGCGCCGCCGCGCCCTAGAGCGGCCAGCGAAACGCGCACCTTGTGAGCAGGCGGCGCTTTGGCGCAAACTCCGCGCGCTTTGCCCACGGCTCTCACACGCATCTTCCAGCAATTCTTTCCCCCGCCGCGCCAGCCGCTCGCGTGGAGCGCGGTGTGGCCGCTGGCGCTGGTGCTGGCGTTGTTCCTCGGCGGGTGCGCGTTTGTGGAAACGCGCGGGCTACTGCGCTTCGCCTACCGCCCGGCGTTCTGGCTGACGCTGGCGCTGCCGTGGATTTGGTGGATGCATGTCGCCGGGTTTTCGGGGTTGGCGAAATGGCGGGCGCTGGCGGCGCTGCTCGTGCGGCTGGTGATTGCGTGCGCGTTCATCATGCTGCTGGCGGAGCCGCGGGCGGTGCGAAAGTCGGATGTGCTGTCGGTGGTCTATGCGCTCGATGTCTCGGATTCGATGGGCGAAAAAGTGAGCGATCAGGCGCTGTCGTGGGTCATGCAGACGGTCGCGCAGAAGCCGCCGAAGGATGAAGCGGGGTTGGTGGTTTTCGGGCGCGATGCGGCGGTGGAGCTGCCGCCGCGGGCGACGTTCCCTTTCGAGGCGATGAACTCGCGCGTGGCGAAGGACGGCACGAACGTCGCGAAGTCGCTCAGCCTCGCGGCGGCGATGCTGCCGGAGCAGAATCAGGGGCGCGTCGTGCTCATCACCGACGGCAACGAAACCGAAGGCAACGTCAACGCGCAGCTCGACGAGTTGAAAGCGCGCGGCATCGCCGTGGACGTGCTGCCCATCGCCTTTGCCTACGACAAAGAAGTGTGGCTCGAGCGGCTCGATCTGCCGCGTGTGGTCAAGGCCGGCGAGACCTACGAGGCCAGCGTGCTCCTTTCCGCGCTGCAAGCGGGCAAAGGCAAGCTGACGCTCGCGGAAAACGGGAAGACCATCTTTGAAAAAGACGTCGAGTTTGAACCGGGCAAGAACCGCTTTTCGCTCCCGCTCTATCTGCGTGAGCCGGGCTACTACGAATACGCGGCGACGGTTTCCGTGCCGAAAGGCGAGGACGGCCGGGCGGAAAATAACGTGGCCATCGGCGATCTGTTTTTGCGCGGCGAGGGCAAGGTGCTCGTCGTCACCGATGCGCGCTCCGACGCCCGCGATTGGGAGCCGCTGGTGAAGGCGATGAAGGAGAGCGAGCGCATCGTGCAGGTGCGCATGGCCTACGAGTTCCCGCGCGATGCGCTCTCGCTGCTGCCCTACGACCTCATCGTTTTTGCCAACGCGCCGGCCGATTCCTTCGATCCCGTGCAGATGCAGGCGCTGCGCGATTCCGTCTATAACCACGGCACCGGCTTCCTCATGCTCGGCGGGCCGAACAGCTACGGGCCGGGCGGCTTTCACCGCAGCGCCATCGAGGAGGCGCTGCCCGTGGAGATGGACGTGAAGCAAAAGAAGGTGCTCCCGAAAGGCGCGCTCGCGATCGTCCTGCACACCTGCGAATTCGCCGAGGGCAACACCTGGGCGAAGCGCATGGCCAAGGAGGCGATGCGCGTGCTCGGCGCGCAGGATGAAATCGGGCTGATCGCCTACACTTTCGGCAACGGTAACAACAATGGTTACCGTTGGATTTTCCCGCTCACGCCCGCCGCCGAATACGAACGGCTCGTCCAGCTCATCAACAAAGCCGAACCCGGCGACATGCCAGATTTCAACACGCCGATGCAGATGGGCCTCGCCGGTTTGCAGAAAAGCGACGCCGCCGCGAAGCACCTCATCGTCATCAGCGACGGCGATCCCTCGCCGCCCACGCCCGCGCTCGTGCAGCAGTTTGTGGATGCCAAGATCAGCGTCTCGATGATCGCGATCAACCCGCACGGCGGGCAGGACATTTCGATCATGCAGTCGATCGCGCAGACCACCGGCGGGCGGTACTATTTCCCGCAAAACCCCAACGAGCTGCCGGGCATTTTCATCAAGGAAGCGAAGACGCTGAAGCGCTCGATGCTGCAAAACAAAGTCTTCACGCCCGAGGTGGAATTTCCTTCGCCCGTGCTCAAAGGCATCGACGGGCTGCCCGCGCTGCGCGGTTACGTGCTGACCACGATCAAGCCGCGCGCCGCCACGCTGCTCCGCGTGCCAGCGACGAAGGAGGAGCCGGGCGAAAGCGATCCGCTGCTCGCGACATGGCGCTTCGGCCTCGGCACGAGCGCCGCGTGGATGAGCGACCTCGGGCCGTCGTGGGCGCAGGATTGGCTGGAGTGGGACAAATTCCGCGCGTTCGTGCGGCAGCTCGTCACCGAAATTTCGCGCGTGGAGCAAAAGACCGACCTGCGCCTGCGCGCGTTTCCGGCGGGGAGCAGCGGCGTGATTTCCGTGGAGGATTTCGCGGGTGCCGAGCGCTTCCTCGAAATCGGCGCGCGCGTCTCCGGCCCGCGCGGCGAGAGCGTGAGCGTGCCGCTGCGGCAGATTGGGCCGAGGCGGTATCAGGGGCAGTTTCCGCTCTGGGGCAAAGGCCGCTACCAGGTCATCGCCGCCGCTGCGAGCGCGGGTGCCGAGACGCGACCCGAGCAGGCCGTCGGCGGATTCGCCGTGCCGTATTCGCCCGAGTATCTCCGTTTCCGCAGCGATCCGATTCTCCTCAAACAAATCGCCGAGCGCACCGGCGGACGCGTCCTCAAAGCCGGCGACCTTGATCTTTACCACCCCGCCCGCACCTCCCGCGAAAGCTCCCGCCCCGTTGCCGACCTCTTCCTCATCCTCCTCGCCTGCCTCATCCCGCTCGATGTCGGCGTCCGCCGCATCCAGTTCGACTGGACGGTCATCCGCGATTTTCTCTTCCGCCGCAAAACCGCGACCAGCGGCGAAACCATGGGCGCGCTCCTCCAGCGCAAGCAGCAAGTCCAGACCACCCTCCAGACCGAGCGCGCCGAACGCCCTGCGCCGGTCATTCTTCCGCCCCGCCCCGCGCAACCCCCCACCCCACAATCCGCCCCCGCAAAGCCCGTCGATCCGACTTCGCCCGCCGACCCGCAATCCACCACCGAGCGCCTCCTCGCCCGCAAGCGCAAGCGACAGGACGACGGAAAGTAGCTTGGACTTCAGTCCAAAGTTGCGAGGGCGTTTGGACTGAAGTCCAAGCTACTTTTCGAGCGGCACCTCGTGGTATTCCAGCGCCCACTCGCGCATGAAGCGCACGCGCTCGGGGCGGATGCGGTAGATGATGAGCGCGGGATTTTCCGGCGTGCCGAGGTAGCGGCGCAGCAGGGCGTTGCTGTCCCAAATCTCGCGCAGCAGGGCGGGGTCGGCGAGCACTTCGGCGACGCCGGTGATGCGCACCTGATCGTGCTGCTCGTCGAGGTAGCACAGTTCCACTTTCGGGTTCGCCGCGATCTCGTGGGTCTTGCCGTAGCTCCGCAGGTTCGCGACGTAGATCGTGAACCCGTCCACCCGTACCGGCGAGACCGGGCGCACGCGGGGTTGGTCGCCGTCGAGGGTGGCCAGTTGCGGAAACTTCGCGCGCGCGATGACGGCCTGCGCCAGCGCGGGCAGTTCGGCGGGATCGACGGAAGCAGGACCAGGCATGCCTTTCAGCGCCACTACGCGACCCGACTGCCTACGCCGGAGCGCCGCTCAGACCAGGAAGGTCGGGTGCGATCGCCGGGCCTTCCTCGCGCGTGAGCGGCGGCGGTTCGGTCGCACGCGGGCGCTTGCTGGCGACCGGTGGGGGCGGCGACTGCATCCGGCCGGTCTCGATGATGTCCTTGATCTGTTTGCCATCGAGGGTTTCGAACTCGAGCAGCGCCTTGGCGATGATTTCGAGCTTGTCGCGGTTGTCGGTGATCAGTTTGAGCGCCCGGGCGTAAGCGTCATCGCACAAGCGGCGCACCTCGGCGTCGATCTGCTGCGCGGTGGCCTCACTGTATTCGCGGCCCTGGCCGAGGTTGCTGCCGAGGAAGACGGAGTCGTCGTTTTTCCCGTACTCGACCATGCCCATCTTCTCGCTCATGCCCCATTCGCAGACCATTTTCCGCGAAAGGCGCGTCATCTGTTTGATGTCCATGCCGGCACCCGTGGAAAGATCGTGCGTGTAGAGTTCCTCCGCGATCCGTCCGGCGGAAATCATCGCCAGCACGTCGAGCGCCTGTTTGCGGCCCATCGAGAGCTGGTCGCCTTCGGGCAGCGACATCGTCACCCCGAGCGCGTTGCCGCGGGGGATGATCGTCACCTTGTGCAGTGGGTCGGTGTGCTCCAGCAGCACGCTGACCAGCGCGTGCCCGGACTCGTGCCAGGCGGTGGAGACTTTCTCCTTCTCGCTCATCGCCATGCTGCGGCGCTCGCGGCCCCAGCGGACCTTGTCGCGGGCTTCTTCAAACTCGGCGTTGGTGATCGCCTTCATCCCGCGCCGTGCGGCGATCAGCGCCGCCTCGTTGATCACGTTCGCGAGTTCCGCGCCAGAGAATCCGGGCGTGCCGCGCGCGACGACGGAGAGGTCCACGCCATCCGCGAGCTTCACCTTTTTCGCATGCACGCGGAGGATTTCCTCGCGGCCTTTCACGTCGGGCAGCGGCACCGTGACCTGGCGGTCAAAACGGCCCGGACGCAGCAGCGCGGGGTCGAGCACGTCCGCGCGGTTCGTCGCGGCGATGATGATCACGCCTTCCTGCGTGTCAAAGCCGTCCATCTCGACGAGCAGCGCATTGAGCGTCTGCTCGCGCTCGTCGTGCCCGCCGCCCATGCCGTGTCCGCGATGGCGGCCCACGGCGTCGATTTCATCAATGAAAATGAGGCACGGCGCGGATTTTTTTCCCTGCTCAAACATGTCGCGCACGCGGCTCGCGCCCACGCCCACGAACATCTCCACGAAGTCCGAGCCGCTGATCGAAAAGAACGGCACATCCGCCTCGCCGGCGATGGCGCGGGCGAGCAGCGTCTTGCCCGTGCCCGGCAACCCGACCATGAGCACGCCCTTCGGGATGCGACCGCCGAGTTTCTGGAATTTTTTCGGATCGCTCAGGAACTCGACAATCTCCTGCACCTCGTCCTTCGCCTCCTCGACGCCCGCCACGTCCTTAAAGGTGATCTTGTTCTTATCCCGCGCCATCATCCGCGCCTTGGATTTGCCGAAACTCATCGCGCCCTTCCCGGCCATGCGGATCTGCTGGCGGAAGAAAAAATAGAGGATCACCACGAAGAGCAGCAGCGGCATGAAGATGTTCAGCAGCGCCGAAAACATCGGTGAGTTGCTGGTCTTCGGTGTGACCTTGATGCCCTTTTCCTTGAGCGTCCACTTCAGGTCGGGATCAAACTGGAGGTTGATCTGCGTCTTGAATTTCTCGGCGACTGGCTTTGGTCCCGTGCTGTCGGTCTTCAGGAATCCTTCGAGATAATCCGTGGGATTGCCCGGTTCGGAAATGAGGTCGATCCCCTTGTCCTTGTCGATGCGATCGCTGTCGAGCAGTTCGAGGAATTGCGGATACGGCACATCCTTCGTGCCGCCGACCAGCGGGCCGCCTTTATTGAAAACGTATGCGCCCCCGATCATCGCGATGGCGATGCCAAAGAGCATCAGCCCGCGCCAGTTGAAATTGGGATCGCCGCCGCCATTGCCATTCGGCGGGCGGCTTTGCTTCGGTGAACGAGGTTCAGGCTGGGACATAGTGGTTTCGGGCTGCTGGAAGAAAGCGGGCCGCTCAAGAGGATCGTCTCAACCTGCACAACGGATGCTTCCTGCCTGCCGGGAAGCTAGGGGCTTGCCAAGTTTGGTCAACCCGGATTCAGAAACCCCAAATGCTCGCCAGAACCCTCTCGGGAGCGATTCGGAGGGTTCTTTTTATGGCTCGCTCTCATCGCTGCGAACTTTCTACTTTTGCCCCATGAAAACCCCCGCCGCCCTAGCTCTGGCACTCCTCTTCAGCCTGCCGGCGCTGCCCGCGGCCGAGCCCAAGGGCGTGGTCATCGCCAGCTATAACGTCGAAAACTATGTCGGGGTCAGCCCGGTCACAGAAGGCGGACGGACGCCGGCGAAGCCCAAGACGGAAGCGGCCATCGCAGCGCTCATCCGCGTGATCAAGGAGGTCAACCCCGACATTCTCGGCGTCTGCGAGATGGGTTCGCCGGAGCGGTTCGAGGATTTCAAAAAGCGGCTCGCCGCCGCCGGGCTCGGCTACGTGGATGCCGAATACCTTCAGGCCGCGGACCCCGACCGCCATCTTGCGCTCGTCAGCCGCTTCCCCATCGTGGCGCGAAACTCGCAAGCCGACGTGCCCTTTGAACTCAACAGCCAGCCGGAAAAGGTGCGCCGCGGCTTCCTCGACGTGACCATCCAGGTCGCGCCCGACTACCAGCTCCGCATGGTCGGCGCGCATCTCAAATCGAAGCTGGCTGTGGCCCAGGGCGAGGCCGTCATCCGGCGGCATGAAGCGCAGCAGTTGCGCCGGCATCTGGAGAAAATCCTCGTCCCAAACCCGGGGACAAATCTCGTCTGTTACGGCGATTTCAACGACACCAAGGACACTCCGATGTTCGCCGAGATCAGCGGCATCCGCGGCACCCCCACCTACCTCGACGACATCCCGGCGAAAGACGACCTCGGGGACCGCTGGACGCACTGCTGGAAAGCCGCCGACCTCTACTCGCGCATCGACTACCTGTTCGCCAGCCCGGCACTCGTGCGCGAAGTCGTGGCCGGCTCGGGGCGCGTTGATCGTTCGGATGTCTGGAGCGCCGCGAGCGACCACCGCGCGGTCTCGGCCACGATCATTCCCGTGAACAAAAAATGAACCTGACCACCCCACTCCGCCGGCTCCGCCCGCTGCTGGCGATCGCCGCCGCTTTTGCCCTGCACTCTGCCGCCGCGTGCGCTGGCGATGCCGGGACGGATTGGAAAGCGATCACGGACCTGGATGCCGGGCCGCGGGAAAAACCGCCGACCGAGGAGGGCGCGCGGCTAATGATTCACGCCCACTTGGTTCGGCAGGAAAAGGCACTCCGGGCCTTCCTCGGTGCGCATCCCGAGGACGCGCGGATCTTTGAAGCGCGGCTCCGGTTGGCGCGCGCGCTGCAAATTCGCGGCGACTTCGAGAATTCCGACAAGGTGCGCGCCGAGGGCCACCGCCTGCTCGACGATTTGGAGAAAAGCGCCACGCCCGCGCAGCGCGTGGAACTCGACTTCGCGAAAGTCACGCGCCTCATGCGCAATCTCCGCGAGGTCACGCCCGCCCGGCGCGAGGAGGTGCGCGCCGCCGCCCGCAAATTCCAGGAGGCCCATCCTGCCGACCGCCGGCTGGCCGCACTGCTCGCGGAAGTCGCCACGCTTTTCGACACCCAGCCGAAGGTCAAAGAGGCGCTCCTCGCGGATGCTCAGCCGCTGGCCCAGGACGCCGAACTCAAGGCCCGCATCGCCGACGATCTGAAGCGCGTGCGCCTGCTCGGCGAAGTGGTGCCGCTGAGTTTCACCTCCGTGCAGGGCCGCGACATCAAGCTCGCCGACCTGCGCGGACGCCCCGTGCTGATCGTGTTTTTCGCGGGCGCGTCGCGGCCGTCGGTGGGCGCGATCGCCAACGTGCAGAACACCCTCACGGAGTTGCCGCCGAGCAGCGTCCACGTGCTCGGGGTGAGTCTCGATGACAAGCGCGAGGCGCTCGATGCGGTGCTCAAAACGCGGGCGCTGACGTGGCCCGTGGCCTTCGATGGCAAGAGCTGGGAAAGCCCCCTCGTCCGCGCGCTCGGCATCAATGCCGTCCCGACCGTCTGGCTCCTCGACGCCCGCGGCCGCCTGCGCTCGCTGAACGCCCTCGACGGCACTACCAGCCAGGTGCGTCTGCTCCTCCGCGAACGCTGATCCGCTCAGCGTTGCCCGATCACCCGCGCCATTTCGCGGGTTCCAGATATTTGCGATAGATCGCCTCCACCGCGCGCGTCATCGCTTCGGCGGAAAACCGGGCGCGCACCTTCGTCAGCGCCGCCGCCGCGTAACGCTGTGCCAGCGCCGGCTGCGCGATGAACTCGCCGACGCGCGCGGCGAATCCCTCACGGTCGTCCGGCGGCACCAGCGCGCCATCGTCACCGTCGGCCAGCACTTCCTCCACGCCGTCCAGCCGCGAGGCCACGATGGGCAAACCCACGGCCATCGCTTCGAGGATGGTGATCGGCAGGCCCTCGTAGCGCGAAGTCAGCAGCAGCAGATCGAGCGCGGGATACAGCGCGCTCATCTCGGCGACATAGCCGAGGAAGCGCACCCGCGCGCCGAGCCCGAGCACCGCCGCCTGCGCCCGCAGCGCCGCGTCATCCTCGCCCGTGCCGACGATCACGAAACACGCCTGCGGATGCCGCGCCACCACGTCCGCCGCGACCTCGAGAAAGAGCGCAAAATTTTTCTGATAAGTCAGCCGCCCGATCCCGCCCACCACGAACGCGTCCTCCGCCAGCGCCCACTGCTTTCGCGCCGCCGCGCGCTGCTCCGGACGCGGCTGGAAAACGGCGAGGTCGATCCCGTTGTGCAGCGTCGTCGTGCGGGCCTCGGCCACACCTTCGTGCGCCACGAGAAAGCGGCGCGTCGATTCCGAGACCGCGCAGACGTGGGTGGAAAAACGGTTCGTCCAGGCATCGGCCGCCGGCACCCAGCGGCGCGGATCGGCGAGCTTGTCGTTGCAGTGGTCGTGATTGATCCGCACCGGCACGCCGAGCAGCGCAGCCAGCGGTTTGGCGATCAGGTTCGCGCCGAGCAGATGGCAATGCACGACGGCGTAGCGCCGCCGCAGGAGCAGCGCGGCCAGCGCCGGCACGTAGAGCGGCAGCAGCCGGTGCGGCGAAAGCGCATGCACCGGCACGCCCGTCGCCACCAGCCGCTCCCAGAAAACGCCGCGACCGTGCAGGCACGCGGCTTCCACCTCGAAGCGCGTGCGGTCCGCGTGCGCGAGTAGATTCCACAGCACCACCTGCGCGCCTCCGAGGTCGAGGCTGTCGATGACATGCAGGATGCGGGGACGCGCGGGCATCACGGTTTCAAGGCATCGAGGAACGCATCCACATTGGCCGCCGTGCCGTGCCGTGCGGCCACGTACTCCGCGCAGCGCGCCTGCATCCCGGCGAGCGCCGCGGCCTCGTCGAGCATCCGCCCGGCGGCCGCGTAAAACACCGCCGGCTCGCCCTGCGCGCACACGCCCGCGCCTTCCCGCGCGATCATCCCGTCGGGGTCCACGCGCAGCGAGAGCAGCGCCGCCCGGCCGAGGCCGGCCTGGAGAAACGTGTTTGGAAAACCCTCGTAGTCGGACGTGTTCACAAAGACCCGGGCGCGGTGGAAAAACGCCTGCACCGTGTGATACGGCACCAGTGGGTGAAACTCCACATTGGGCAGCGCCGCCGCCCGCGCGCGCGTTCTCTCCCAAAATGCGCGGTCCTGTTTCAGCGGGCAGATCATGACGAAACGGCGCTCCGGCAGCCGCGCCGCGAGATCGAGAAAAAGGCCGGGCTGCTTGAGCGGCTGCGCGCTGGCGACCCACAGGAAATCCACGTCCTTCGGACTTTCACCGCCGGCTGCATCGAGCAGCAGATTCCGGTAAAAGCCCGGGCGCAGCCCGCGTTTCGTGAAACCGGCGCGCTGATATTCCGACATCGCGATCACCCGATCCACCCGCCGCAGCGCCAGCTCGTAGAGCCAGCCGCGCGCGGGAAACATCCGCCGATAACCGCCGTCCACATCCACGTCGCTCGCCGCGATGAACGCGAGCGAGAAACCGAAGCGGAGCCGCAGCAGCCACAGCAACCACACCCAAGTGCCCGCGCCCATGATGACCACCCACTCCGGCCGCTCCGCGCGGAACACGCGCGCCACGCGCACGAAGGCGCGCAGCGTATCGACGGGCCGGCCGGTGTCGAAGCGCCCGCCCGTCCGCGTGCGCACGCCGTCGAGCACCCGCCCGTCCGGCTGTCCCTCATCCGCGCCGAGCAGCGCCACGTCGTGCCCGCGCTGCGCCAGCGCCCGCGCGAGCAGTCCCATCTGGAGTTCCGCCCCACCCGAAACGCGGGTCGGATCACGATCCAAAACGAGATGGGCGAAGCTGGAGAAAAGCAGGAATTTCATCGCGTGAAACTCCGCGGCCCAAGGCGGTGGTCGGGGCTCTCGATGACGTACGGGACGCGAGAAGGCCGGTTCATGAGCGGTGCAGAGCGGAAGCCGCGCGGGCGATGAGCGAAGTGCCGCAGCAGGCATCGACCGGTGCCAGGAGCAGCGCGCCGAGGCGCTGGGGTTTGGCGAGTGGCGCGGCGGTGAATGATTTCCAAACGTAACGGCAACCGAGCCGAAAATCCCGCGTGCCAAAGGCGTTGGCCGCCACCGCGGCGAAGTGTTCGCTGCGGACATGCTGCCGGTGCTCGTGGCCGAGGCGCGCGAACTCCGCGTCGTGTTTGGCGAGGAATCTTTCCGCGCCGGCGGCGAAGGCGCGCGCGGAGCGGAGCGGGGAAACGTGCACCCGGGCGAGCGGTTCGCGCGCGATCTGGAGGCGATGGCGGAGCGTCATCCGCAGCACCCAATCCCAGTCCTCGTACGTCCGCAATTCCTCGTCGAGCAGGCCCACCTCCCCGACCACGTCGCGCCGGACGACCAGCGTTGTGCCATTGCCGAGGCGGCACTGGAGATGCAGCCACTCGCGCCACGACGGCGGCTCCGGCAGCGTCACGCGCGTCTCCTTTTCGCCCTCGCAGAGCCAGTATTCGCAGCCGCACAGGTCGCCGCCATTTTCCAGCAACCCGAGCTGGACCTCGAGTTTCCGCGGCAGCCATTCGTCGTCGGAATCAATCAACGCCACGAATTCCCCGCGGGCCGCGCGCAGCGCGGTGTTCCGCGCGGCGCTCGGTCCGCCATTGCGCTCATGCCGGAGGATGCGGATGCGCGGATCGGCGCAGCGCTCCAACGCCGCCACGGAGTCGTCGCTCGACGCATCATCCACCGCGATCAGTTCCCAGTCCGCGAACGTCTGCGCGCGCACACTTTCCACGCACCGCGCAAGCGTGGCCGCGCGATTATAGACCGGCAGGATGATGCTGACCGTGGGTTTCAAAATGGGAGTCGGCGATCACGCCGCCGGACGATGCGTCCCGCGGCAGCGCTGCCAGAGGTCGCCGCCGAGCCAGCGCCCGAAGGCCACCGGCCACGTCGCCTGCACCGCGCAGCCACGCCGCATCCACGACGCGGCGCCGCGCCACTGGCCGGCCTGCAGCGCGCGCACTGCGAGCGCGGCGCTTTCGCGGGAGTGCAACGTGCGCAAGATCCGCCGGTCCGCCGCCGTGAGTCCGGCGTCGGCGAGATGCTTCTCCGCCAGTTCCACGTGCTCCGCGCGATACGTCGCCGCGCTCCGCTCCTGGCCATTGATGGTCAGCGAACCCGCATGCTGGCGGTAACGATAAACGGGCACCGGCAGGATCGTCTCGCGCGGCCGGGCGAGCGCCATGCGGAGCAGCAGCTCGCGGTCGGCGGCGATGCGATAGCGGAGGTCCATCTCGCCGGTGCGCGCCCGGAGTTCCCTCCGGAAAAAGCGCGCGTTGATCAGCGCGACGCCGAGCAGGACGTTGTGCAGGCTGAGTTCCAACGCCTCGCGACCGGTGAAAGTGGACAGCACCCGCTCCGCGCCATCCGCTTCGCTCAGAAAAAACTCCGCGCCGCCGGTGACCACCTCCACCTCGGGCGCACGGAACGCGGCGAGCACCGCGGCGAGCGCGCCCGGCGCGTAGAGATCGTCGCTATTCAGCAAGCCGACGAACTGTCCGCGGGCCAGCCGCAGCCCTTTATTGATGCCGTCATACAGCCCGGCATCCGGCTCGCGGAGCACGCGCAAATGCGGATAGCGCGCGAGCATTTCCACCGTGCCGTCCGTGGACATGGCGTCGATGACGAGGTGCTCCACGTCCGCGACATTCTGCGCGAGCACGCTGCGGATCGCCTCTTCGAGAAAAGGCGCGCGGTTCAGCGTGGGGGTGATGATCGTGAGGAGCGGCTCGGGCATGGCAGCTCAAAAAGATTCCGCGCACTCCGCGAGGATGGCGCGGTCGAGCGCGGTGGGCAGGGTCCAAAGCTGGGGGACGCCGAGCGATGCGACGCCGCCAGGGAGGCCGCGCCGCTGGCAGAGCGCGTGCAGGTCGCGCCAGCGCTGCACCGCCGGCCAGCACTCCGGGTGGGCGGTGAGCCAGGCGTAGTGCGCCGCCGTTTCGGGCGTGCCGTGGCGGCGGATGATCTCGAGCACCTCCGCGCGCCGGCGTTCGCCGCCAGTGCCGGATTTGTGCGCGGCGTGCAGCCGGTAGCCGGCGAAAAGCTCGGGCACGTGGATGAACTCGCACACCGCGCTCGCGCGGATGAACCAGTCCCAATCGAACGCGTAATGCAGCGACGCATCGAGCGGACCAACCGCCCGCCACGCGGCCGCCGTCCAGAACGTCGCCGGCTGTGTGAGATAGCCCTGGCGGCGCAGCCGCGCCGGATCGTGCGGCGGCGGAAAGCGCACCCACGCTTCCGCCTCCCGCTCGCGGAAAAGGACCGCGCCGCCGGTCAGCACCACTGGCTTCTTGCGCACCGGGCCGAGCAATTCCGCGACGCGCGCGAGCGTGCCGGGCAGCAGGTAGTCGTCGCTGTTCAGCCAGCAGAAAATGTCGCCGGTGGCCCGCGCGAGGCCGCGGTTCAGCGCCGCGGCCTGGCCGCCGTCGCGCTCGGAAACCCAGAACGCGAGCTGGTCGGAGAAGCGCTCGATGAGCTGCGCGCTGCCGTCCGTGCTGCCACCATCGAGGACGAGATATTCGAGCCGCGCATAACCCTGCCCAAGGATGCTGCGCAGCGTCGCTTCCAAGTATGCAACTTGGTTGAAGGACGGCGTGACTACGGTGATGGCGGGCAGTGTTTCCACGGGCGGAGAATTTCTATGCTGCCGATTCTGCGCCGCGCGCGAAACGCAGAAACCGCTGACCGAACGCGCCGACGGCTGCGCGCGCGGTGGCGCGGGCCGTTTCCTCCGCCGCCGGATCGGGGCCGGCCGGGAGCGCGCCCCACACGTCCGCGAGGACGGCCGCGAGTTCTTCCGCTGACTCTCCGGCAAAGAACCGCGCGCCCGGTGGATTCTGCTCGCGATGCACCGTGAGGTCGGAAAGGACGACCGGCTTGCCGAGCAGCCGCGCGTCTTCCACCACGGTGCTCCAGCCTTCACTCAGCGACGGCTGGACCACGGCCACGCAGCGGCGCATGAGCTGCACCTGCTCGCCGCGCGGGATCTGGCCGAGCAGCGCGACCTGCCCGGCCACGCGCAACTCGCCGAGCTGCGCGCGCAACCACTCCACGTGCGCCTGCCCGCGGTAGTCGTGCAGGCTGCCCGTGCAGGCCACGTGCGGGTGCACCCCGCGCTGCGCCAGCAGGCCGAGCGCAGCAAAAAGCGTGGCGTGATTTTTGTGCTGCCAGAATTGATTGCTCACGAGCAGGAACCGCTCGGGGAGCCCGTACTGTTTTTGCGCCGCCTCCGCATCCGCGCGAAACCAGCTCTCGTCCGGCACGGTGCAGAAACGCAGCACGAAGGACCGGGCCGCCGCGTCGGGCCAAAACGTGCGGTAGTCGCGCGCGGAGGTCTCGCTGCTGAAGACAATCGTCGGAGCCTCGGCGGCGAGCTGGGTGATGCCGTCGTCGCGCAGCCGCAGGTCGGCGGCGGTGAAGAGCTGGGGGAGATGGCGATGCTGAAAGTCGGGAATCCAGCCGGCCCAGCGCGTGGCCCCGAGGCACGGCGCGACGGGAAAGTGCAGGCCGAGCGTGGAGGTGTTTTCGTAGGTCAGCGGGAAGAGGAAATCCACGCCGCGGTCGCGCAACGCACGGGCGAGCGCGCGGTTGCCGAGCCGGAGCCAGCGGTTCAGCCGCGCCGGCCGCAGCGGCAGCCGGACGATCTCGGCCAGCGGGGCGAGCTGCTCCTGCCAGACCGGCTCCAGCGCGTGCCCGGTGAAGAGCGTTGTGCGCAGCGCGCACCCGTCTTCCAGCGCGGCTGCACGCGTCGCCCGTAGTAG
>Ga0114966_10001457_pt1 | contig 21865 bp, 20 predicted proteins | sample M_130207_XF_Meta_FD_87029 | JGI IMG/M metagenome (GOLD analysis project Ga0114966, IMG submission 87029) | Freshwater microbial communities from Lake Montjoie, Canada to study carbon cycling - M_130207_XF_MetaG | ecosystem: Environmental > Aquatic > Freshwater > Lake | place: Lake Montjoie... | reverse complement strand
TGCAGGACGAGGACGGCCAGACGATGGACGTCCATTCGATCTCCGCCGGGCTGGACTATCCGGGAGTCGGTCCCGAACACAGTTACTGGCATGACACAGGACGGGTGAGATATGTCAAGGTTCGTGATCGGCAGGCGCTCGATACCGTTGGAAAAGTTGCGCGTGTCGAAGGAATCCTACCGGCCTTGGAGACCGCTCACGCGATTGCCTATGCGTTGGAACAGGCCAAACGTCGTAAGACGACTGATGTCATCGTCGTTTGTCTGTCGGGGCGCGGCGATAAGGACGTGAATGAAGTGGCTCGACTGACAGGACAAGAACTGTAGTTGCGAAGACCGCAGTAATCTCCTGTCGCATCGCTGGTCGAGAACATCAAACCCACCTCTAGAAAGCCTGACCCTTGAACCAAGTTTCTCCTATTTCCAAAGTGTTCACTCAACGGAAACAGCAGGGCCACCTAGCGTTCATGCCATTTTTGGCGGCTGGTGATCCTGATATCGCCACAACTGGTCGCCTGATTCAAATACTGGCGGAATCAGGTGCCGATCTCATCGAAGTCGGCTTTCCTTATAGCGATCCTATTGCCGACGGACCCGTCATACAAAGTTCGTACACCCGAGCACTCAACAACAATCTCAAACTAAAGGATATTTTCCGTGGGGTTTCTGAGGTCCGTGAAAAGGTGAGTTGTCCACTCGTGGCGATGGTCTCTTATTCGATTATCTTTCGAACAGGAACGGACTCGTTTGTAAGACAAGCACACGACGCTGGATTTTGCGGCCTGATCGTTCCGGATCTTCCGGGCGATGAGGCCACCGAATTCGCGGCGGTGGTTGCCTCTCAGGGGATCGACCTCATTCAGCTTATCGCTCCAACAACACCCCTTGATCGCGCAGCCAGAATTTTACAAAATGCTACCGGATTTGTTTACTGCATTGCCGTAGCGGGAACAACCGGAGCACGTACCGAGTTGGCACCAGAACTGGCGGAGATGCTGAAGTCGCTTCGTACCCAGACTGGATTACCGCTGGCCGTCGGGTTTGGAATCAGCCACCCAAAGCAGGTCGATGACCTACGAGAACTGGCTGACGGCGTGATTGTGGGTTCGGCAATCATGCGATATCTGCAAGAGTTGTCTGGCGATCCAACAAAAATAGAGGCGGCGATGACGCACATTGCGGAGTATGCCTCAAGCATCGCGCAGACAGCCCATACGGCACTTTGATCCGTCGCCCTGTTAGGTCAGAGCCTGCTCTAGTCTCCATGTCCCAAGCTGTAGATCCGCCTTCAGTTTCTCGAAAGCAGCGATTCGATAGGAATCACCGTCGGGGTCAGCGACCTTCCGCCGTATGCCGCGCAGAAGAATATTTTTCGGAGTGTGTTCAAGGTCAATGAATTCAAGAATCTGCGTCTTGTATCCCTTCACTTCAAGGAGTTTTGCTCGCAAAGCATCCGTCGCCATTGAAGCGAAACGATCGCGAAGAATACCGAACCCCGTAATACCTGGCATGACGTCCCGGCGGAGCGACTCGTTCAATTCATGCTGGCAGCATGGAACAGCGAGAATCGCATCCGACTGCCACCGAATCGCCGCGGCGAGAGCATCATCCGTTGCGGTATCGCACGCATGCAAGGACACGGTCAAATGTACTGTTCCAGACGGGTCGAAGACGTCCGGCTGAAACGACTCGATCCGTCCGACCTCGAAACGCAGACCCTGACAACTCAGCCTCTTTGCGATTTGAGTACAATCGTCGATCACATCTTCTTTCAGATCGAGGCCGACGATTGAAACGGTCCGATTGCGGATTTTGGTCAACAAGTGGTGCAAGGCAAAGGTGAGATAGCTCTTGCCGCATCCGAAATCAACAACATTCAACGTTCCCTCGGCAGGTAGGTACTGGAGGATGTCATCGACGAACTCGAGATAGCGGTTGATCTGCCGAAATTTGTGGTACATCGCTGGCCGAACTTTTCCGTCGGACATCATGATGCCGACCTCAATCAAAAAGGGGCACGGTTTGCCGACCGGAATCAAATACTGTTTCTCTCGATTATGGTCTGCAAGGGATTGCGGTGCGAGAGAGGACGGGGCTCGCTTAACTTTCAACGGGCCTCGCGGTCGTTTTCGGAGCGTGAAGTCGGCTTCCTGAGTGAACAAATGAGCATCGCCAAAGGCCTGCCCGAATGTGGCTTTTGCACGCAGCCGAAACTGCTCCGCGGTCAGGTTTTCGTGCTTTTCCTGCGTTCCTATTCGAGCGGACCAATGATAGGTCGCGACACCGCTGATTTCGATCGGCCGCACAGTCACTTTCTGCACGCTCCCGGGGGTCGCTTGCAGCGGTTGGCTCAGGATGAGTCGTTGAAACGTATTAGCGTTCAGGGATTGAGCGAGCAATGAAACGAGCGAATCCATCGTCATTGATTATCCGAAAAAGTAACGGCTGTAATTTATGGACTGTCATTTGTACGATGCCGCACCCGCGACCGAAAGCCCTGCGGCGCGGAACTGCTGAAAAATTGATGAGGGCTGGGAGTTGTCGGCTGATGACAATTGAATCGCACGACCGTTTCACGATTCGTCCAACGCGGGAGATGGACGTGGAAGCACTTGGCCTGTTTATTGCCCCGTTTGTTGAACAAGGATGGCTGTTGCCAAGAACCCAAGACGAACTGGAAGGACTCACCGTTGACGGCTTCGTCGCCGAATCGGACGGTCGCATCGTCGGTTTTGCCGCGTTGGAGATCTATTCGCAGAAGCTGGCCGAACTTCGAAGCCTAGCCGTCGCAACTGATCATCAGGGGCGAGGAATCGGCAGGTCGCTAGTAGTTGCCTGCGTCGAACTGGCCAAGCAGCGACATATCTTCGAGGTGATCGCGATCACCTCCTCCGAAGAGTTTTTTCAACGCTGTGGCTTCGACTTCACCCTTCCCGGTGAGAAGAAGGCAGTCTTCCTACAAACGCGAGAGACGTACTAAACCACTGTCGAGCCGATTTCAAAAACACACGAAGTCCGCTCTAAAACGGATTCTCCGCGAGAACTATTGGCCGCTTCTTTGACCCTCTTTGAAGCGACGCTGTTTTTCGTGGAATCAGACTCCGAGGATTAAACTCCCCATCGCAAAAACGTACCAGTCTTCGCTGATGTTTTCGCTGCTTTCGAGTTCTCAAACAGCACTAACTTTGACTTCGAATGTTCGACGAATCACTTTGGAACGTGACGCACGGAAATTCGCTCGACGAAACCGCCTCGTCGATTGTTCCCAGAGGACGTCAATCAGGTGGACGCTATAATATTGTTGAATTGTCACTCGGCAATATCGCTGGTGGAGCGGGGGTGGTGGTCCCATGCCTGTTTGTCGTATCACGGAAAGAACACGCCGGCGGAGCCTATCGCGGAACGCCTTGAAATGCGCGTCTGAAGTCCCGACGGAGTAGCGGGGGTTGATTCGTGCCCGTGACATCCTGAAAACAATCGTCACTTTCGTTGACAATCATCACGAGCCAAAAGTCGTTGTTTCTGGCTGCGGAAGATCATCTTATCGTGAAGGGATTCGTCATACCGAATGGGCCTCGGAGTCGCCGCATACACTCGGTGATGAACTCGACGGAATAACAGCCAGTCGTTGCCAACCGCCAAGTTCTTCTAGCCTTGAAGACTTCTGCGGCGAGTTGTGGGAGGCTGATGTCCACGAACTTCCGCGTCATCGACTCCAGCAATGAGACCTCGTTTAAACAAATGTTCTGAAACACGAAAGACAACGAATACAAGACCTAGCGCGGTTGCATCAGCGGTCTCGCGCCCTCTGGATAGCCTTGGTCGGTTGGGGTTATTTTTAGAAGGAGACGGTCTCATGGAAGCGTTCCGTGCGGAACGTCATGGCGAGGGGGTTGCCGCGTGTGATCGGAACGAAACGAAACGCATGATCGCGGTGCGGTTTGACGTTTCCGAATCGTCGATGCGGCGAATCAAACAGCCGCGTCTTGAGGCTGGTCTGATCGCCCCAAAAACGGCGGCGGTGCATCAGCCGAAGTGGCGGACCTCGGGGGACTGGTTGGCGGCGAAGATCACCGCCCGACTGGACATTTCTCTGCGTGAACTGCAAGCCGAACTGAAGCAGGAGCGTGGTGCAGACATCTGTCTGGAGCGATCTGTAACGCCTGTCGGGCACTCGAACAGTTGCGAAAAAAACGTTGGTGGCCCAAGAGCAAGATCGTCCAGATATCTCCGAGCAGCGAACTCAGTGACGCGATTCCTAAGAGTACATCGCTCCCGCCCACGTCGTGTTCATTGATGAAACGTGAGCAAAAACCACCATGACGCGCCGCTGTGATCAGTCGCGTCTCGGCACGCGGCTGGTGGAAAAGACTCCCTGTGGTCACTGGCAAACCAGCACGTTCCTCGGTGCGGTGCGAGCCGAGGGGTTCACCGCTCCGCTCACCGTCGAGGGGCCCCGCTGTTCCGCGTTTGGCTCGAACAGCATCTGGCTCCCGCCTTGAAGACCGGCGACGTCGTCGGGATGGACAATCGATCGAGTCACACGGTGGCCGGGATCCGCGCAGTCATCGAAGGAGCCGATGCCGAGTTGCGTTACCCGCCGCCCTAAGCACTCGATCTGAACCCGATCGAACGGGCCTTCTCGAAACCGAATAAACTGCTCCGCGACAGATCAGAACAGACTGTTGATAAGCTCTGGAATCTCTGTCATCGAATCCTCGACCGGTTCACCGAGGCCGATTCGTGCCGCGAATCACAACCCGGCGCATTGCGGATGGAAATCTGACGACCACTTAGCCAACGCAACTCGCTCCACGCCATTCATTACAGGAACTTTGGCGATCCGCCAGTGAGTGACCCTCTCGGATCAGACACCCGTGGCAGTCAAGACGCATTCCCTTTGAAAACTTACGACACTAGCGAGCGGTGGCCAAGTGTTCGGCCGCGAGTTTGGGTAGCATTTGTTGGACGAAGAGAACGACCTCTTCGACCTGATCGGCTTGGATTAGCACCAAGTCTCTTGGACGCATTTTTCGAAGTGTGAGTTCAATCGCATTCATCTCGCCACGCGTCTCGTGGATGGCCTCTGCCTTGAGACGCTGGCCGAGCGTCATTCCTTGTCTCATCAGGCGAATGACCTCGCCATCGGCTCGACCGCGAGTACATTGGTCCTCGTAGATCACCATTTCGTCAAATGCATTGGCAATCAATTCGCCCTGCTGAATGATGTCTTCATCGCGACGGTCGCCCGCCGCCGTATAGACGATCAGCCGACGTTCGTGCGGCATTTTGTTGAAGGCGTCACACAGTGCCACGATGGCGGCCGAGTTGTGACCGTAGTCGATGATGATCGTCGCATCTCGGAATTGAATCACGTTGAATCGCGCCGGAACATTCAGCGGATCGTTGACAAACGATTCCAGTGAATGGCGAATCATTTCGAAAGGAATTCCTAGGGTCCAGCCAGTTGCAGCAGCGGCCATCGCGTTTTGAATCTGGAAGCCGATCAGTCCTCCGAAAGTCAATGGCACCGCATTGAGGATCGCAATTCTCGCCTCCCAGGAGCCCTCCCCTGCCATGATGCAGTCGTTCTGGACGTAGACAACCTTGCCGCCACTAGCTCGATGTGTGACAAGTATCGGGTTGGTGGATGACATACCGAAAAACAATACTTTTCCGGGAGAATACTCAGCCATCGCAGCCGTGAGAGGGTCGTCAGCATTGAGCACAGCGTAACCGTTCGGCGAGACCGCTTCTACGGTTACCCGCTTGACGCGAGCGAGTTGCTCGGGAGTATCGATACCGTTCAGGCCGAGGTGATCTCCGTCCGCAATGTTGGTGACGACTGCCGTATGGCACAAGTCGAACCCCAATCCTTCACGCAGAATCCCACCGCGTGCTGTTTCCAAAACCGCCGCTTCGACGACCGGATTGGCCAAGACCATTCGCGCGCTTTTGGGGCCACTGCAATCCCCCGTATCGATCCGACGATCATTGATATATACACCGTCTGTACAGGTCATACCGACGCGTTTGCCGGTACAACGAAGCAGATGAGCGATCAATCGCGTTGTCGTCGTCTTGCCGTTCGTTCCCGAGACGGCGACCGTCGGGATGCGACCGTCATCCCCGTCAGCGAACATTGTGCTCACGATCGCTTCGCCCACCGGACGTCCCTTACCATAGGAGGGTTCGATATGCATCCGCAGTCCTGGTGCCGCATTAATCTCGACAATAACCCCCCCTTGTTGTTCGAGAGGCCGACTGATATCGGTGGCGACGACATCGACACCGGCAATGTCGAGTCCGACCATTCTCACCCCTTCGATGATTCGAGCAGCCACTTCGGGATGCACTAAGTCTGTCACGTCCGTGGCCGAACCGCCGGTGCTGAGGTTGGCGTTGCGACGAATGAGTACAACTTGCCCTGCAGCGGGGACAGAATCAACTGTCAGCCCCTGTTCTAAGAGCACCCCCTTAGCGATCTCATCAAGCAGGAACTTGCTGAGCGAGGTCGAATGGTGATCTCCACGACGGGGGTCTGTGTTGACATCCTCGACCAATCGGAAAATTGAATTTCGGCCATCGCCGGTCACTTGAGGTGGCTCGCGTCGCGCGGCGGCCACCAGCTTGTATCCGATTACCAAGAGCCGGTAATCCGCGCCAGGAGCGAATTTCTCACAGAGGATTTCATGTCCCTCGCCTTTGGCGGTGAGGTAAGCCGCCACCACTTGCTCACGGCTCGTGAGATTCACGGCCACCCCGCGACCCTGATTCCCATCTTGTGGCTTGATGACGACCGGCAGGCCGATTTCCATTGCGGCTTCCCAGGCGTCTTGAGCACTGGTTACCGGGCGTCCCTTGGGGACCGGAACGCCTACCGCAGCCAGCAGGCTCTTGGTCAACTCCTTATCTTGAACGATCGACTCGGCCACAGCAGAGGTCTTGTCCGTCTCAGCGGCGAGGATGCGATGCTGCATGGAACCGTATCCAAGTTGCACCAAACTGCGATCATTCAGACGGCGCGCCGGAATCCCTCGAGCGATTGCCGCACGCACAATCGCGCCGGTACTAGGACCAAGTCGAATCTGCTGATCGAGGCTGCGAAGCTCACTGATTTTCAGAAATACGTCGTAAGGCTTAACCTCAATTGCCGCACGTACCAAATCGGCAGCGACCGCCAATGCTAAACGTCCGACGGGTTCTTCCTTGTATTGCACCACGCATTTGTAGTGACCAAATTCTTTGGTCTCGGCGACTCGAGCCAGCGAGACTGAGGAACCCGCCTGGGTTTGAAGTTCGAGCGCAGTCCGGACAAGCAGTTCTGCCAAGACCAAGCGGGGTGAGTGGTTGAATTCGTCACAACCATCATTGCGGAAAGGAGTAACAATGCCAATAAGCAACTGGTTTACGCGATCTCGAATGACATCCACATCATGAGCGGAAAGCGAAACATGCGAGGTGAGATCAATCATCGTCTCCAAAACCGTCGCCTGCGACCAAATGTTTGGACCACGCAAAGCACGCGTTGTACCAATTTTCATGATTCAGAAGTCCTTCGATTTCGAATGATAAACCACTTCCTACGGACTCCGACAAGCCGTCTGACTGTCGCTGCTCTCTGCCGGCGACTCGTCGTCGCCGGCGGCTTTCTGTGAGCACACTCCACCGAGAGTCCTTGGAAATTGGTCTGATTTTCACGGCTCGCGGTGTTGCGAGCCAACTCAATTGTCTTCCTGATCGCAATCCTCATACCACTCCCGCTTCGACCTGCTCCAAACCAAGCATCAATTGAACTTTCCTGACCGTTTTGGAAACGGTGCACGCTTGAATCACCAACATTTCCCCGATGCCGAGGGTACTCCAAGCAAAATCGACTGCCGAGTCCCAGTCCAGAATTTCTTCGATCCGCTGTGCCCGATCGGCCACTCCAATCCCGCTTCGCAGGAGTTGTGTGACCTCCCCCGATTGGCGATCAATACCCTGTTCGATTTCACACAGCACGACATGATCAAAACTCTTTCCCAGCAATTCGCCCTGCCGAATGAGGTCCCGGTCTCGTCGATCTTCTTCCGCCGAATAGACGATCGTTCGCTTCTCGTGGGAAAAATTGTCGAGAGCTTCCACGAGTGCGGCGAGCGACGAGACATTGCGACCGTCGGTCACGACCAATGTCTTTCCTGCAGACTCCAGAACGTTGAAGCGAGCGGGATTGTCAAACACGTTTCCTTGAAACGCCTGTAACCCGATGGCCAGCTGTTGCAAATTAACATTTAAGGCCCAGCCAGCGGCGGCGGCGGCAAGGACGTTCTCCACCTGAAATCGGACACGGCCAGCGTGAGTTGACGGCAGATCATCCAGTTTGATTAGCGGTAACTCCTCCGAACCCTGACTTAGCATTACCGTTCGGTCTCGGACAAACACAGTGCGGAGACCCGCTTCGCGATGGCGTTGGATGACCGGATGATTCGAATCGATGGCGAAGAATGTGACTCCGCCGGCGGAGAGGGAGGCCATCTCCACAACCAGTGGGTCGGTGGCATTGAGAACAGCCATTCCGGTCGGCAGAACAACGTCGACGGGGGTCCGCTTGACCTTGAACATGTCTTCGGGAGAATCGATGAACGCCTTGCCGAGATGATCGGCTTCTCCGATGTTGGTGACGATGGCGACATCGCACTTGTCGACTCCCAAGCCCTCACGCAAAATACCGCCACGAGCCGACTCGAACACAGCCGCATCAACCAACGGATTCAGTAGCACATTCTTTGCGCTGCGAGGCCCGGCGCAATCTCCTTGGTCGATGACTCGTCCATCAACGGTGACTCCGTCAGTGCATGTCATGCCGACAAAGTAACCAGCCGACTTCAAAATTGACGTCACAAGACGTGCACAAGTCGTCTTTCCGTTCGTACCTGTCACCGAGACCACCGGAATACGCCCGTTGTCCTCAGGATTGGGGAACAGTGTCGCCAAGATGGCTTCTCCGACAGGACGTTTCTTGCCGACCGTCGGCCTGAGATGCATCAGCAATCCTGGGCCGGCGTTGACCTCGACAACCACACCGCCTTGGTCTTCTAAGGGGCGTCCAATGTCTTCGGCAACGATGTCCAACCCGGCAATATCCAGTCCCACCACTTGAGCCGCTTGAACCGCATGTTCGGCAATCGACGGATGCACGAGATCGGTCACATCGACGGTTGGCGTGTCGTGACGACGGATCGTGACTCGCACGCCGGCGACCGGAATGGATTCGGGGGCGTATCCCTGACGCATCAACTCGACGTTCAGCAGCGAGTCAATTTCAACCATATCTAACAACGAGGCTTCATCCTCACCTCGCCGCGGGTCGGCGTTGATCTGCGAGTCGAGCAGTTCGGCGATCGTGTGTTGGCCATCGCCCGTGATCTCGGCCGTGTCACCTCGAGCGGCCGCGACAAGCTTGCCACCAACCACGAGCAGTCGATGCTGCAGCCCCGACGCGAATCGCTCAACCAGAACTCCTGAGCCTTCGTCAATGGCGTTGAGGTAGGCGGTCTTGATCTGCTGCTCCTCAGTCAGGTCGGTAAAGACGCCACGTCCGTGATTGCCATCCGTGGGTTTAACGACCACGGAACCTTTAAGTTCTTGGGCCGCTTCCCAAGCATCCTCGGGACTTTCGACTTCTCGGCCTTCCGGAACGGGAATACCCGCCGATCTCAGCAGTTTCTTCGTAAGATCCTTGTCCTGCGCGATCGATTCGGCAATCGCACTCGTGTTGTCGGTTTCGGCGGTCCAGATACGACGTTGCCTCACCCCCTGTCCGAGTTGCACGAGACTGCGCGAATTCAAGCGACGTACCGGAATGTTGCGTGCCTTCGCCGCATCCACAATGGCGTTGGAACTCGGGCCGAGGCAGACACGGTCAGCAAGTTGTCGAAGCCGATTGACCTGCATGTCGATTTCAAAAGGCTGATCAAACACGGCGGCCATCAGCAACGCCCTCGCAACATCAAGACACTCCCGACCGAGGACTTCTTCCTGATATCGAATCGCCACCTTGTAGACTCCCTCTTGAGAAGTCTCTCGCGCTTTTCCAAACCCGACCGGTGTTCCCGCCAGAGTCTGCAGCTCAAGGGTTGTATGTTCGAGAATGTGCGCGAGATATGTCCCACGTCTCAATCGTTGATAAAAGCCGCCTCGCTCACCCACGCTGCAGCGATGTTCGATCAATGAGGGGAGCCAAGCCATCAATCGGTCGTTGAATCCCGGAAATCGCTCTGACGACAAGTCCCTCAATGGTCCAAGATCGACCCACGCTTCAATGATCGTATGTCGTGACCAAATATTGGGGCCACGCAGAGCGAGAACTTTTAGAAGCCGCATCGGGACTCCATGCAATCAAAGGCCCCGGCGAGAGGAAAAGACCACAAATCTTTAGGGAGCAGCATGGAATTAGTATGACATCTGCTCTACAGAGATTCCATAAACAATCCCGCGCAAGCGTTACTCCAAATCAACTTCTTGATCGACCACCGTTTCGTTTGCCGCCACCGATTCATCTGGCCTGGCAGATTCATTCCCCTCAATCCGCATGGCATTCAGAATAAGTGGAAGGTCACGAATCCGAAAAAACGGCACCAAAGCGCGCATCCGTCCCGTCCCCACGTTTCCGATTGAGATCCGCTGCGATCGCTCGAAGTCGATACCCAGTATCACCTTACACTTTCGGCTCTAAAACTCGCAGTGTGATCCCCTGCACAATCGATTTGATGCGATTTCGATAGTCCGTCATGTGTGGGGCAACAAGATGCATCTTCAGGTGTTCGGTGCTGTCCCATTTTTCGATAATCAGCACGACATTGTCGCCCAAACATTTCTGCAGCGAAATGTCCGTCTGATAATCGATCGCTGCACCGTATTCGAGGCACCCGACTTCTTTTCGAACGAGTATGGCAACCTCGGAAAATTCGGCAAGAAATTCCTCTCGCCGTCCAGGAACGGTTTCGATTTGAGCAAGAACGTGGATCATTAGTTTTTCCCGAGAGTATGGACTGCTAAGAACTTCGACGTGGCATCTCTCTTCTAACACTCGAATGATTCATTTGCCACTCGGCACCATACTCATTCCCGTCCGGAAATCAGCACTCGACTCTCCCAACAAGATCCCGGTTATCCCAAGCCATCCGGAACATGCCATACGGATGGCGACTCCTATCACATAAAATCTTCGCTGACGATGTTTTAGACTATTGTCGAGCGGCAATTTCTGCCGACATGCGTTCCAGCAGTAACCCTTGCCAAACCGTCGGAGGAGCGTGCCGTGAACCAAGATCAACGTATTGGATTGGCGTTGGGTGTGCTGTTATTGGGCGCCGCTGGAGCGTTCTTCTTTCGAGTCGACACCTCTCGCGAAACCGGCCCTCGTCGACTGAAAACGGCTTCTGAGCTCGATTCTCGAATCGCGGAGAAAGCGGTCACGCCCTATCTGCAGCGGCAGGAAGACGTTGAGGATTCAAAGCGAATGTCTTGGTCTCGCAAGTCGACTGAGAGTCACTTAAACCAACGTTCCGACCTCTTCGACTCCTCCTTTCCAAGTGGCTTTCCGCCGATTCCGCTCCCCGATTCCAACCACATCGCCACGGATCATATTCGAAAAAACGGTAGTGATCACGTCAAACCCACTGCCGCAACGGAGATTCATATTGTGCAGAGTCACGAAACATTGATGACCATCGCAGCCAAGCGACTGGGAAATGCAAATCGATTTATCGAACTTTATGAGGCGAATCGAGATCAATTAAAGGACCCAAACAGCCTGACGATCGGCCTTGAACTGCGCATCCCCAATCAAAATCCGGAGGACAAAGGGAACCTTCGTTTGAAAAAACTTAAAAAGAACGACCGACTCGGAGATGCCGCCCTTCCGTTGCTCGACCCATTCGCTGCCTCACCAGAATTCGGTGAACAGTCACCAGGCACTCAGGATCCTCATCGCCAGATTCCTCGAAATTCTTCTGCAGAGGTGCTCCCATGGGACTCCGGCAAAAAGAACATTCCCGTCCCCCTCCCGTCAGATTTTCTCAGAACGCCGTTAACAAACCAAACTCGGAATTCGAATCCGAATGTTGGACGCCGATTGAGTACACGCCCACCCGAAAGCATCGGCGGAAGAGTGTCCCATTGAAGAAATCCGTGTTTATTTTTCGGAACATTCCGCTGATGTCTTGGATATTTCGATACACCCTCAACAACGTGGAGCAAGGCCAAAGGAACCCTGCACTACTCACTCGGTCCAGTTTAGCTCTGGTTTGATCATTGAGAACGAGCGTTTTCCTGTTCGTTTTTCAGCGACCCATGGCAATGATCGTCCCGTCATCTCTCGTGAGTCACCGAGCCTTCTTTGCATCGCCGGTAAGGGCTTCCTAGAATGTGTCGGGAGCTCTGCGTTAGCCGGAATGATTCGTGGCCTCACGCCACACTCGCAGTGTCATTGATGGCATCCTGATGAATCGCCGTCGCTGGCACTGCGAGTGTGGGTCCTGTCCTAGGCTTCCTCGCGGAGGAGGCGATGAGCAATCCGGCTTAGGATTGTCGCGAGCGATTGATACCGAATTTCACATGAAAGAAAGACGAGCATGGCATTCACACTTCCAGCGTTACCCTATACGAATTCAGCCTTAGAGCCGCACATCGATGCGAAGACGATGGAGATTCACCACGGAAAACACCATCAAGCCTATATCAACAATGCCAACAAGGCCTTGGAATCGCATCCGTCTCTGGCCGACCAGTCTGCCGAGGCTCTTCTTTCCGATCTTACTTCCGTTCCAGAGGATATTCGAACAGTCATTCGCAACAATGCGGGTGGACATTCAAATCACTCACTCTTTTGGACAGTGATTGGACCGAATGCAGGGGGAGAACCAACGGGGGATCTTGCCACAGCAATCAACGATGCGTTTGGGAGCTTTGCAGCATTCAAAGAGAAGTTTTCCGCCGCGGCAACAACGCGATTTGGAAGCGGTTGGGCTTGGCTCTCTTACGATCACGGCCGGATTATGGTTGAAAGCACATCCAATCAAGACAATCCGTTAATGGAAGGACGCGTTCCGTTGCTTGGGCTCGACGTTTGGGAGCACGCCTATTATCTTAACTATCAAAATCGACGTCCCGATTACATCGCGGCCTTCTGGAATGTTGTGAACTGGTTGGAGGTCGCACGCCGGTTTGCGGAAGCACAGAAGTAGGACGATTGAACTGACGAAAAGAGATTTTTGAGCTCCGGCGATGTGAGTGTCGCTGGAGTTTTTTGTTTCCCAACTGGAACTCGGGATGTTCTGCTACCGGGTCTTCGCCGGATCGCGAGAGGCCTCCGAATGATCTTCCGTTTTTTTGATGTCGTAATCCACCTGCATCAAATACAGCCCTTGTGGGGGGGCCGTTTCACCGGCCTCAGATCGTCTGCCGCTTTCGATAATTCGCCTCATATCATTAGCCGCCCAACGATTTCGTCCAATGTGAATTAATGTTCCGACAATGGCTCGGACCATGTTGTAGAGGAATCCATCGGCCTCAATGTCGAAACAAACAAAAGGCGTAATTGCATCTGAGTGCTGAGCAATCATGGGCGACCGGCGATCAGATGGTTCGAAGTTTTCCCCCCCGTTATGAGACTCTCGAAACGCCTGCCCCAGATCCCAGATCGGCCAACCTCCCGTGCGTATCACCCTAGCGTGAGAGACGGTGCGAACACTGGAAGAACGGTTTGGCCAATTCGTTTCGAAGCATCGAAAATCGTGGGTGCCGAGCAGAATTTCCGCGGCTTCGTTCATGGATTGTTCGTTCAAGTGATTCCGCTGCCAAAGGGCATAGGATCGGAGAAATGGGAGTCGGGTCGGATGATTGTGGATTACGTATCGATAAGATTTTCGAACGGCATCAAATCGAGCATTGAACCCCGGCGAGGCCTCTTCGACGCGGTGAACGACGACGTCGTCGGGAAGATATCGCGGCAATCCATGAACAAATCCGTGGCAGGGCGTTGATGAGGATGTTTCAAAACTGACAACTTGGCCGATGGCGTGCACTCCGGCGTCGGTTCGCCCTGACGCGATGACTCGAACAGGCTGATGAACAAATTGCGACAACGCCCGCTCCACGATCTCCTGTACCGACACTCCATTGGGCTGTAACTGCCAACCGCAATAGTGCGTGCCATCATAGGACAGCGTCATTTGCAACGTTCGCATTACAGACTCAGTCTCTCTCGCCATACGGTGACCCGCTCGGCCACCGCCAAGCGGCCACCACAGCCAAAGCTGCTCAATCGGCAGACAACATTTTTCACGCCGAGAAACTCCGAGACATCGGCTTGAATTTGGTTGCACGCTTGCTGAAGTTCCGGTAACGGAAGGTCAACAAGCCGGCATTTCTTGGACTCACAACTTCGAACCAACTTACCGACAACTTCATGCGCGGTGCGCATCGGAACTCCTTTATTAATCAGATACTCCATGAGTGTTGTCGCATCAAGAAACCCCTCCTCCAGTCGCGCATTGATGGTTTCCACCTGCAGCATCGCTCGACTCGCGATCCCCGGAGCAATTTCGAGACATGCTCGGACCGTGTCAAACGCATCAAAAAATGCCAATTTATCTTCTTGCAGATCACGATTGTAAGCCAGCGGCAAGCCTTTGAGGAGAACGAGTATTTGCTGGACATCACCGATGACGCGTGCAGACTTTCCGCGAATCAACTCCAAAACGTCCGGATTTCGTTTTTGGGGCATGATCGAGGAACCGGTCGTATATGTATCCGGTAGCTTCAGAAATCCGAATTCTGTCGTGCACCACAAAATCCATTCTTCCGCCCAGCCGGACAGATGCACGGCGATGAGAGACATACAAAAAATCGCCTCAGCCAGAAAGTCGCGATCACTCGACACATCGAGGCTATTTGCAGCGACGTCGTCAAACCCTAACAATCGCGCCGATTCCCAACGGTCGATCCGCAATGATGTTCCAGCGAGGGCGGCAGCACCCAACGGAAGAATGTTGACGCGTTTGAGACAGTCGGCAAGGCGTTCACGATCCCGCTGAAATTTTTCGCAGTAGGCCAGCCAATAGTGCCCAGCCATGACCGGCTGCGCCCTTTGCAAATGAGTAAAACCCGGTAAAACCACGTCAGCGTCCGTACGGCAGCGATCGACAAATGCCTTTTGCAACTCATGCAACAGACCATCAAGGACTTTTATCGCGTCACGCAGGTACAATTTGAGATCTGTTGCGACTTGATCGTTTCGGCTTCTGGCGGTATGAAGTTTCCGCCCGACATCGCCGATGCGAGCGATCAGCGAAGACTCGATATGCATGTGAATGTCTTCGAGTTCGGTCGTCCATTCCATTTGGCCGCGTTCGATTTCGGCCCCAATCTTTTCCAGCGTCTCCACGATCTGAGAGCATTCTTCGGCAGAGATTAATCCCACGGAAGAGAGCATGCGAGCATGCGCCTGCGAACCGCGAATATCAACCGCGGCAAGTCGATGATCAAAGCTGATCGATTCCGTGAACTTCTCCACACGCGCGTCTGTTGGCTGATCGAATACACCACCCCAAGCTTTTCCCGACACGCGAAAGTTCCTCCAAGAAAAAGACTGTCTTCGTGAATGATGATCGACAGGGATCCCCATCGACAACTGGCGGACTGTCCCCAGCGTCTCTTACGCACAAACCGAGCGGCTTAAAGTCTACTGTCTGGAAGGCACTTTACCAAAATAGCCAGCCCTTCGAAACGTAGAGGAAGGGTTTGGCAAGCCCAGTATTTTTCAATCGGCGTGGCCCCTATCACATCCCTGTCGACGTAGTCACACAAGACCGTAACTCAGTTGTCCGATGCGACGACTGAGTCGAGGCCCCGAAACCGGACTATACAAATACCCCACATCCGAGAAGAACCTAGGCTTGTGGGATCCGGAGCAGGGTCAACGATCTCCGAAGTCCCTAAAGTTCGGCAGGGGGTAACAACAATCTTTCGAGTTTACGAATTCGACGTTTGACAGCGATCACCCTCGGTCTTTAGCGTCTTAATGTAGGTCTGGATCTAAGATTTCAATGATATTGCTCTTTGGAATAGGATGAGGGTTATGAGTCGAAATGTGATCAGGCTATTCATGTGCTCAGTTGTTGTATTCCTAAATCAAATCGGGAATGCGGCAGATGCCGTAGTACAAGAGTTTGAGGGTTGGAAAATTACAATTCAGGCGAATGAGGGTGACCTGCCGCGAAAGGCAATCATGCCAAACCCAGCGGTCTCCGAAGATTTGGCGAACAACCTCACTCCGAGATTCGGTCCGATCTTGAAGTTGACGTCTTTCAACCCCTTCGATGAGGCTCAGATTTCGAAAGCCCCGATGCCAAATCAGAGTTCAGAACTCGGTGGTCCGCCGGCCCTCGTTGCCAAAACAAGTTCTGATCCCGCCCCTCTCGCCTCGGCGGATCCCTCAGGAGGACCTGCGGATCCTCGCTTTTTGTCGCGGATGTACCTCGATGTTTACAAGTCCATTCCATTTGTTCGAGCTGAATACGAGGCGAACCCAAGCTATGTTCATGATGCCACGATGGAATTCCTATTTGGTCACATGAGACCAACGGTAATCCATCGCAACACCATCTCGCTTTCTCAAAACAGCCCTCATTATGGATCCGGATTTCGGAGATATGCCTACCCCCCACTTCAATTGATCGTTCCTGGGACAGGATTGCGAATCCATCGTAGCGATTGAACAGCCCGATCGGCATGAGGAGTTAGGATTCACGCTCTGGACGTTGGAGGAAGCTTCCTCAGCAGTTGCTGTGCTCGAATTTTCCAGCGACCGTGCCTGCGGGCAATCGCTGTAGGACTGCAACTGACATCGAGCAACAGCGATTCCAAATGCTGCCGCGCCGTGCTCGAATCTCCTCTGTCAACACAGAGTTTCGCGAGAAGATACAAGGCCTCCGGATGACGCCAACGTTGAATATGGTGCACAAGGTGTTCCACAGCAGGATCCCTCTCGCCCAGATCGACGAGAGATCTCCCATACGCCAGCGAAACATCGCCAAACTTGTACTGAGGATCCAGATCGAGAATCCGACGTGTAAAATTCCGGATCATTATCGGCCGTTTGTTGTGGTAAGCAACTTGCGCCGCTCCCCACAATGCAGGCAAGTTTTCCGCGTCCTTTGTTAATGCTCGATCATACGCTTCTGCGGCCTTATCGTAACTTCCGGTCTCTCGAAGCATATCACCCAATTGAACGAACTGATGAGCATTACCAATCTGCACTGCGGCGGCTGTGAGTCTGGCGACGTCTTGGCCTCTCGTCCAACGCGAGAGACTCGACGGCAGACGAAGTCCTGTGCTCGGAAGATAACGCAACAGGAAATACAGTAGCGGACCAACTCCTTGCAAAACCAGTATAATCCAAATCCACAAGAACCGATCGGGTTCTATTTTGAGGCAATGGAGCAACATCCAGACCCAAAATATCGAATAGAAAATCGCTAGCAACCTCAGGGCCGTCGCTTCATAGTGAATCCCGAGTGCGCTAGCAACAGGCGGAACTAATCCACCGTGTTCCTGCAAACTCTGAGCCAGCGTCCAGGGCATTTCGATGGTCTTCCAAAAGTATGATCCTGCTTCGTCCGACTCGAACGCACGAAACAAGACCTGCGTCGCGATGGAGACTAGGAGATCCTAAATCCGTTGCTCTATTCAACTGAGCTACGGGCGCAAATCCTAAAAACAGGCTGTTTTCTTAGAACCTCGATTTATTGGCCTCTCACGAAACTCAAGGGCAATGACATGCCCGACAGTAAACCCAAAAAACTTGACCCGGAATTTCCACTGTTTCCCCACTCAAATGGACAATGGGCGAAGAAACTCAACAGCATAGTCCACGACTTTGGGGGGTGAAGCGATCCAAAATCCGCCGGGCCAAAGTATCTTGACCAGCGTGACGATTTGCAAGTCGGGCGCGTTCCACGGACGACACCCGCCGAAACCCGCGGTGCGAGGATGCGGGACTTGGCGAATCGGTTTCTCACATCAACGAAAGTTCGACTCCATACCGACGATTTGTCACAGACAATGTTCAGCGACTATTTCGGAATTTGTGAACGAATTCTTCACGAGTTCGGACGAAACCTCCTAGTGTCCGATCCGCTGTCTGAGGACTTTGAAAAGCTCTGTGTCAAGTTTCCACAAGGGGTGTCGGCGACCGTACTCGGGACGCCCGAATACAAAACGGTTGTTCAATAGCTCCAGATGCTCGTGACAGATCGCCAACTCGTCTAAACCGATAAGGGCGGGCTAGGTACCAACAGAGGGACGCGTTACCGATGGACTGGCGAACGTCGGCCATAGGAGGGTGATCAAATGTCGTCCTGAGTGGACCTATCCCATGCGGGTCGTCAATGGATCGAGAAACGTTTCTGCCGGCCGTTTTGAGAACGAAACATACAACAACACCTCGGCGGGGCCCCCTATCTACAGGCGACACGGGACAACTTGACAAAACCGGAAATGAGCTTTCCACGGCCGTGACAAGCTCCGAAGCCAATAACGATTTTCTTTTTTATTTCTCGCCGCATTCGACTGTCCCAGAGATCGTTGCCCGCAGTGAGCTTGATTCGGCGGAGTATCGTGGCGACTGCCGATCGGACGACGGATTGCCGCGACAGGCAAACGAACGAAGCCCATGCCTTGGATGAAAAGACTGGGCTTCGTCAAGCGGTTCGTTGCCTGCCGATTTAGAGCAGCACATTCCAACGCTTGGCCAGTGGTCCGAGCCACTCATATTGTTAATACGGGGCGTTCGTATGCAACGGCGTTGAATTTTTCGCAGCGCGATATCTTGCAGATTGAGCTTCGATACCGATTGGGATCGGCACAGCCTATATTCACCCCATCATCATTCGTGAAATTTCCACATTGAATCGCTTGCATTTTTTCGTCAATTTCCCAGCGTTTCTAATCTGAGTCATTATTTTTCGCCAAAAGTGAACGGGACAGGCGAGTACCAGCGTTGCTGGGATTTGTTTTTTTGGGCTTACTCGTTAGTAACCCGTTTTTATGAGTATCTACCGCAACAGACTCCCAAACCTTTCAGAGAATTGGCAAATGATTTTTAGCCAGCCGTGAAGTCTTAGTCACACAAGCACTCGCAACGACAATTTCCTGCCGCTGACGATCGAGTTGACGACGTCACTGCCTATTGCTTATTCATCTTGAGCAACTCAGTCGAACGACTCTGGGCACGAGCAATGTCCTGCGGAGATAATGTCTTCTCCAGTCGGGAGCAAGCCGCCTTCGCGTATTCGTCGGTCACAGCCGAACTGTTGTACCAAGCATAAGCTTCGAGAGCATCCTTTGGCACGCCAGCACCGAGTTCGTACGCGTCACCAAGATAGCACTGAGCATCGGCATATCCTTGCTCAGCAGCCTTGCGAAACCACTTCACGGCTTCAACGGAATCCTTCGGTACGCCGTCACCGATGTAGTACGCGACACCAAGACTGAACTGAGCATCGGCATGCCTTTGTTCAGCAGCCAAACGATACCAGTGCACGCTTTCAGCGGAATTCTTCTTCACGCCGTCACCGGTGTAGTACGCGTTACCAAGACTTTTCTGAGCCTTCGCAAATCCTTGCTCAGCAGCCTTGCGAAACCACCACACGGCTTCGGCAGGACGCTCATCGACTCCGTCACCGTTGTCGTACGCGACACCAAGGCTGAACTGAGATTTGGCAAATCCTTGTTCAGCAGCCTTGCGAAACCACTTCACGGCTTCAACAGAATCCTTTGGTACGCCGGTACCGAGTTGGTACGCGTTACCAAGATTGTTCTGAGCACCGGCAAATCCTTGTTCAGCAGCCTTGCGAAACCACTTCATAGCTTCAACAAAATCCTTCTCCACGCCGTCACCGTCTTGGTACGTGTTACCTAGAGTATACTGGGCCTTGGCGTCTCCTTGCTCAGCAGCGTCGCGTAAACTTGGACAGCAACCACAGAACAGGCCGAGAATGAGCAACAGCGTGATAGAGCGGTAGATAACCATCGCAAAAGCATCTGCCGTGGTCGACTGAGTCGCAAGTCTAATCCAATCACTTTGACAGCCGCGATTGAAATCGAAACTCCCCTGGTGGTCCAGGATTCGAATCAGCCCACATGCCAAGGATTTTCTGTTTCGTAGTCGTTTCGGCATCAGCGTACTCTTCTCGTATTCTTGGTCGTGCCACGCGTAGCCATCGGCAATTATTTCAAAATTGGTGATCCGGTCGTCAAGCACCACATCAACCGAGATTAGCCCATAACGATCCTTGGACATCCAGCGAACAGACACACTCTTTCCGAATCTCTTGACACTCAGAGCCTGCTTGGATTTTGTGCCGAACGCCTATTTCTTTTCTCAAGCATCAATCGCATTCAACCGTATCTTGTGTTCAAGCTTTTGATGATCCAAGACGGTGATCGTATCGCCATAATCAACGGCGACGACAACTCCAGTCAACTCATGTGACGGCTTGCGCGCCAGATCAGCAGACAGCACGAGCAGCAATATCAACACTGTCGACAGCACGATTGATCTCCCCGGCAACGGATCGGCGAGGACCCAAGAACGATTTCGTGTCGCGACACCGGTAACGGATGTCGAACGGATCGTTTTGGTTGTGTTCTAATGTCGGCACGAAACACCTGATACGGTCAGGAACAGACGCAAATCCAAGTTTTGCGGAGTCCGCCGAAAGCTCTTAGAAATCCGTGGCACTCGGATGTCCGACCTTGGCGTTACGTAAGTCGCCCGCTCGAAGACCTGAGCGGCTGTACGATATCCGTTGACTGAAGTCGCCTATGCTTTAATCGTTGAAGCATGATCAAATGTCTTCAGAGAGATCCGCTCTCGAAACCTGCGGCATTATCGTTTGCCCTGACCGGCCCCGTCCGGGGGACTTTGTTTTTCGAAAGACCTTCATAACGGGAATAAGGACAATAGACACCGAATGCCGATTGTTTTGTTCAAGGTGATCCTTCCGCATACTAAGACAATGGAAGGTTCCAGGAACCGCCGGACCCAATCGGTATGGCGTTGACCCGAATTTAACGGATCACGTCACGACGACTGTGATTCCCGTAAATGCCTCACATCTGCTGTCGCCACAGTACATCCTGCCTATCGTGAGCAGTCCGTCTTGGTGTCAATCAGACTTCGTTCTCCCAGAGGCTCATACGTCAAGTCGGCCTGTGTTATCCGCCTGTTTTTAGAGGCGGCGGTCGGTCAATCGCCTCGGCGGCCGGCGGATACGGCAACGACGTGCGGCTACTCATGCAGATTTCAAACCCGAGGTTTCACAGGGATGCCGCGACCGTTCTCGGCGGCGGACACTTCTCACGAAACCGAAAAACGAATTGCGACGACCGCCAACAACGGCACAACAGAAACCTACGATTTCGTGAACTTATACACATTGCCTAGCATCCTGATCCCTGTTCGAAAACAGTCCGAACGAAGAAGCCAGCCGTCTGTCATATAGACGGCACCGCGTCGGCATGTGGGCCAAAATAACGACACGCCTTTCGCGTGTCAGATCGAATCTCGCCAACTGCACCCCGTAATCGCCGGGGATGACCTGTTCGTCGAGACAGGACTCAGCCGCTGCCTCTAATATCGCAATTCGGCACCGAACGACATTCCTTGCAAAACGACATCTGTCTCGGTGACATTTTGCTTAAAATCATTGGCGGCTCCACCCGCGGTGGTGTTATAGACAATATTGTCGAACGGCCGCGTCACCTGACCTACCCAGAGTGCATTATAGGAAACGAAGACGCCAAGATTTTGGGTCAGT
>Ga0114966_10001456_pt1 | contig 21876 bp, 9 predicted proteins | sample M_130207_XF_Meta_FD_87029 | JGI IMG/M metagenome (GOLD analysis project Ga0114966, IMG submission 87029) | Freshwater microbial communities from Lake Montjoie, Canada to study carbon cycling - M_130207_XF_MetaG | ecosystem: Environmental > Aquatic > Freshwater > Lake | place: Lake Montjoie... | reverse complement strand
TTCCCACAATGCAATACGAATACCTGAATCAGTCATTTAAATATATCTCCAATAAGGGTTAAACTGTAGCCACAACGGTCCCCTTGGGGACGATACGATTAGTCTAGCTTTACAACAACAACTTTGTAACGCTCAGCAATAGAACTGACAATTTCCCATGCTGTCCATGTCAAAAACACAATGCCGTTAACTTGGAGTACAAGATTCTTGTATTCCCATGTGATAAATGGAAAGGAAATGTAAAACACGGCCAACAGCACAACAACGGTAAATGCAAGCTTCTCACTCATATTATTCTCCTGTTTTGTAAATGATTTACAAAAGTAATGCCTAGTACGCCTAGGTATATTGTAATCTGTGAATAGTTTAAACACATATTCAGGTGTGAAAGTTCTACATACCTTAGGTGATATGTTAGGATAGTCTTATCATACCCTAAATCCAGAGCCTTTTTCTAAGGACATGCTCAGGTCTATACATAAAAGATGTCCCACTATTTATATACCGCCTATGGGCTAGGTTGCTTGCGGTAAACTCTTATACAAAGGTGCCCCTTTGTATAAGAAGATCCAAATTTATTACTCAACAATTGTGTAATTTGGAGGAACTTAACAATTGCTCAGGCAAGCTTGAGCTAAATAATACTTCTATTGAATAAAGTATTAGCAGAAAGAGCTAAGGTATTCAATTATTATTTATCCTCACTTGCAGTACCCCCCATCGTGAAATGGAAGGGGGCGCACTAGACTTAAACCCTATTTATACTCGTCTAGTCGAGTTTACCTGTGGTTACCATAATGGTAAGGTATTTATATACCGCCCCTTTTACAGGGTTTAAGGCGGACGTTGTGGTACCAAACTCTGGCACAGCCAGTAGTTAACAAAGTAAGCAGTTTAGGCACATTGCTTAGGTGAATACCAAGAAACTTATGACTACCGTTCTTGGACAGCGTAAGCAGTTTAAACACATGCTTAGGTGAATACCTGTAATAAGCTACATTACAGGCTACATCATTAAGAGCACTACTTAGCCCCCAGATCGGCTACCTAGTTGATGCTTGCACCAAGATTTATGTATAGGCTCTTGATAGACCGAGTCATAAACAGGGGAACACCCCTGAATATAACGAAAGATGATCTATAGGTTTCCCTATAGACCACCACGGTCCCCGCTAGGGGACGATACTCATGGTGAGATGAGTTGACGATCCAAAGCCTCCCGCAGGATAGCCTTGACCGTCTCTGGCTTGTTAGCACGACCTTCCTGAACCATCTTGATCAAATTCATGATCTGACGGTCATTGAGGTTTTTGTAATTCCCAGGCCAGTTGCTCTCACCCTTGACGGTGATGAGAATATGGCCAGTCCGAAGCATGTGAGCAACGGGATCGACAGGAACGACGGCTGCGATGGGATCAACGGAGATGTCAGGCGTATTGAGATCAGACATGTTGTCTCCTAATTCAAATATATCTATAGATAGTTTACGCTCTGATCTATATTATATCTGGGCTTGAGTACTACTCAATTTCCACCACGGTCCCCGTAGGGGACGATATATAAGTATAATATGGGAAATTAGCAGGGCATTCCACAGTTATACGCATTTTTTATGGATAGCTGCTGGATATACCTCGTAGAATGGCAGGAAATGGCCCTAGGATGACCGCTACGGCATTCTATAACATGAGTAGGGGTATGGTATGGGTATGGCATGGGTATGGCATGGGTATGATATGGTACTGACCTGGGTATAGTGATATGCCTATAGTCTATAACTACTCCATAGTCTATGGTTACAGATAGTCTAGAGTATATAATAACTCATATTACCTAGAACAAATAGGGAGAGGCCCCCTTGGTTGCCCAAGGGGGGTTGCTCCATGCCTGTTCAGATGCTCAGACAGCGAGATCGGGGAAATTGCCGATGTGTGTCTCGCGATTGAGGTTTGTCTGGATAAGACGGAAGTCAAACAGGAACTTTTCCTGCCAATCTACCGTGTGCTCGACACGATAGACGCAACTCCACTCATCCACCTCGTTGTGCGTCATGCTGATCACGACCTCGTTGCCTTCCTTCTCACACCCTACGGTGTAGAAAGACGGCACAAAGGACCAATCGGGGTTTACCTCCAGCACCTTGAGCCAATCCTGATGGCCCTTGATGCTGACGTGCACATCCGTTCCCGACAGGAATTTCGTCAGTGCGATCTTTCCAGGGTACTTCTTGCTGGGGAGGAACGAACCAATGACTTTGCCAGTCGCGTCTTTGATGAGCTGACGCTTGCCGATGTTCATGCCACTCATAGTGACATACTCCTAATAACCTGTTTTTCAGACAACAGGTAGTCGCCTATGGTAAACTCCCATAGATGAGGTTGGGCAAAAAGCCCAAGCCACCTCCTAGGGTTTCCCCTAGGAGGTGGGTAGTAGAGATGGCGCTCAGTGGTTGAGCCACGCCTTGTTGTGGGCAATGGACCAATGGATCATTTCCAAGTGTTTCTTGGAAATAGTGGGCGGTTCTTGTCCATTGTCGGACAGAAACTTGTGAACCGAAGGAACATAAGTGTTCACAAACTTATGAAGAACAGGACGCACCACATCGTGAAAGATAGGGGCCATTTTGACTGGGATCAAGAACGCATCGTGAACCGCTGCATGACCATGATACCGTCCAAGGACGGCCATCTGGTACTTGCGAATGGCAAACGAAGTTTCCATGCGAATCCAGGCATCGGCTTGATGCGTCATTCGCACGACCAAGCTGTAGGGATTGGCAGTATCAACCAACTCCCCGATGCTAACCTCGAATCCCTTAGGAAAGTCCTTGCTCTTCGTGCCGTTGTAACGGCAACGAATTGTCTTGGGCTTTGCAGGGATTTCCCACTTGTGGTGGCGGTAAGTCCAATCGCCGACGTTGGTGAACTCAGGCTTCTTGCCCGTCTTGAGCATGTTAGCCTTGCCAGCTTCTTCAATCTGTTGGCAGAAACGCTTCAGGTGGTGGTATGCACCCCAGAAGGCGTTGTAGTATTCTGCACTCAGATCAAAGAAAGCTGTGTATCCCCCTACCCAGCCCAACTCTCTCAGGATTTCAATCCAATCAGAGTTAAACAGAGTAGGTTTGTTGGTCCACACCGCATCCAGCACCATTTCATTGGGAATGCCAAAGGCATTGATCCATGAGAGTGGAGCCTTAGAGTCATCCTTCCATACCATACCCGACACTGCTCCCTTGGGACCCTGACCATATGTGGTCTGAGTCACAAAGGGTTTTGCAGTATCTTTGGACTTGAGACGCGCTTCCCACTTCTTGAGGGAGATGGGAACAGTCACAAGAGACGTAACGGTGTTGCGGCAGTCACGTCCATCTACGCCAAGCATGTTGGTGTCAGCCAACATATTACGGTCGTAGGACATGAACCCGAGCAGCATTGGGCCAGAGGTTCGGAAGTCAAATTCAATCAAAGCGCCAGAGCACCCGTATTGAATCACTTCCCAGTAAAAGATCGCCATCCGCAGCGTAAGCCACGGATTCTTGAACTTCCACTTGCCCGTAAGGATGTCCTCCCAGCGATCCAGCACCTCCTCGTAGTTGTCAAGATCCACGCCACTGGCCTCTTTGATCAGAGGTTGCAGCGTGTACTTGAGTTCTGACTTAGAGTATGTAACGGTGTCGTGAAGTTCAATCAAATGTCTAACCATTTGATTACCAGTGTAGGTCAGAAGACCCTCACCGTACTCACGACCAACGTCATCAAAGAATGGACAGATAAAGAAATGATCCTGCCCCGTCTCCTTGATGGAGCAGACCCAGTTATGAGCCACCCGAATGGATGGATCACGAGCCAAGTCCAGAGCCACCTCAGGCACCATTGCCGCTTTCTGCAAAATCTCCATCATCTGGGGATTCAGCTTCCAGCGGATGTGTGCACGGAATTCCTGTTCCTCAGCATACTTTGGAGCCAAGGTGTAACCACCCTTAGTCCCGCCGTAGCTGTGGCGCAAGTTCCGAGGCTGAAGACAGATGCGATTATCCTTTGTCATTTTCGACGAAGTGTTACGCATCCATTTCTCATCCCCGACCTGGATTACCTCCAGGTCGCCGTTATCGATGGAGGGAAGAATGATATCTTCCCAAACCACCTTGAGCGCCATCTCAAAGGATGGCTGGTTGTGAAGTTCGCCAGACTTGCGAAGCAAGTCATCAACGAAATTCACAACCTTTGTGCTGGTCGGAAGACCAGCGAACGAAACGGGCATTGAACTCTCCTTGTGGCTATGCCACTGTTATGAGTAGGCCCTCAATAGGGCACCCCCAATGCCTTAGGGGTTTGCTGCTACGACGCAGCCCTTCGCTCCCTAGGTTTCCCTAGGGAGCTTGGGTAGCTTCTTAGCTACGAGAGATTGTCTTAACGTTCTCCCATTCTGTCGTAACTTCTACGACAATATGGGTTTGAGGATAGAGGCCAGCATCAATGCGGGCCTCCTCAAGCGTGGAGTGGATAATAATATCCATACCAAACTTGTCATCCACTACAAGATACCTTGTTGTGGTCTTCTTAGGCTGATCCATTTGGATCTCCTTGAAATATCCTATGTAGTGCATAGGTACACATGTGCTGTTAAGATACAGCCCTTCGCTCCCTAGGTTTCCCTAGGGAGCTTGGGTAGCCTCTTAGCTACTTACTTCATCCAACGGAAGCGAATCATATCTGACTTGATCTCATCTGCAATGCAGATAAGAAAGTACACAGCCATGACGGGCAGTCCAACACTCACCCCAATGAGCAGATACTCTACTGGGTGAGATGCTTCCGTGAATGCGTACTTCCCAATAACAAAAGTGAGGTAGGAAAGAACGCACGCGCCGAACACCAAAATGAGCCACCACGTGATGATGTTGATCATCAGCTTCTTCTTCGTCTTGCTCATACTGTCTAGTCCTTTCAGACTATAAAATCCTATGAAGTGCATAGGTACACATGTGCTGTTAAGTACAGCCGAAAGCCTCTCTCTTGGGACTTACCAAGAGAGAGGCGACGGTAGAACTCAGATCAAGACTTCCAAGACTTCTCAACAACATCCAAGTAAGGCTTACCATTCGCCGACAACCTTCGGTAAGCATACGCTACCCGAACAGGCTGGCCCTTATGGACGAGCATGTGTTGACCGTGGTCGTTCACATGCTTCTTCACCCACCGCTTCCACAAGCGGAACCCGTGGAATTTGCGAACTTGAACCTCTACGTCATCACTCTGGAAATGATGATATTTAACCTGCATTTGCAGATCCTCAAAATCCTATGTAACGCATAGGTACGTTTGTTAGCGACAGCTAACATCCCCGCCCCCTTGCCGTAGCAAAGGAGCGGAGTGTTGGTTGTCTTCGACAGTCAATTCCCAAAAGGATTGCTGCCGAGCCAGTGGATTCTTGCTTCGAGGAGCAAGATCTGAGATTCGAGGTCGATGCACCTCTTGCGCAGCCTCTTCATCTCACCATCAGCTTCTACTTCTTCACCTTGCGGATCTTGCGGATAGAAGAACTTCTCTGTGAGGCACGCATTACATTCCATTTCTGGAATGTAAACCTCACAACTCTTGTGACAGTTCTCGCAGGTCCCGACTTCCCACCGATGGGAATAGTCCTCTTCAACGGGCATCTTGGGGCAATACGCCCCCGCGTTGATGGCCTCATCCGTCCACTTGGACCAGACGTTGATGATGAAGAACAGGGCCGTAAGCCCTCCGATAGCACAGATAAGCCAGATCATGGCATATCTCCTTAATATCCTATGTAACGCATAGGTACGTTTGTTAGCGACAGCTAACATCCTCATGCTCTCTTACGAAAGCATGAGGTATTGGCTGTCAACCATAGATCTTTACGATCCATGCTGACACACAAGTTATACCACCAATGAAGGCAATATAGTTCTTGTGTGCCACCATGAACGTATTGATCAGCAAGAAAATTTTCATACCTGACCTCTCTGTTGTGGGGGTACGGGGGGTAAAGCTATTTTAGCTAAAGCTACCGACCCCCACGAAAATTTCTGACCCCTAAGTCGATTTACTTAGGTTATTAATGAATCGGGTGGTGTTAGTGGATTAGTACTAGCAGACGAAATCTTTGGTGCTTGTAATCCTTGAATTGGACCCTTAGGTTTAGTATTAGGTTGGATACCTGGAGATACTTTATCACGTTTCTTGAGATTTGGGTTTTCTCCTACTAGTACCCTTGTAGCTCCAATTCTAACAGCCATTTCACCAAAAATTGGAAGTGCTCTAGATCCAATATTTATAGCAGCATTCTGCATATCATATGTTTCTTTTTCATTTATATTCCCACCAGCAATTAAACCAAGGATAATCATAGTTATAGGATCTTTAATTAAAGTTTCCGCAGCTTGTTGTGGAACAATACTTAAATCAGTTTGATCAATTCCCATTTTAATTGATTTTTTTAGTGCTTGATATCTATTTTTCTTAGCATAAGCATTGTTAATAGACAAATAATTCTGATAACCAGTAGTCACAGCTCCAAAAATTAAATTACCAGTAAGACCAAAAATTGGATTTCTTCCAAGAATTAATCTAGCAGCAGCTAATGGATTCTTCTTAAATAAAAACTCATCTGAGAGTGGATACAAAGCTGCTAAGGGTATAGAACCAAGAGCAACTAATAGAAGAGCATTATATAGTAAATCTAAGATTGTAGTGGTAATAAGCATAGCAGCAAACGTACCTGTGTCTACCTTATTACCCAATCTCATTACTTTTTGAGAAAAGAATAAATTAGGGTATTGTCTATAAAATGACATTAAGAATCGTAATCCACCACTATGTGTATTACTATCCCAAGGATTATTCTCAACTAATACAATATTTCTAAAGTTTTTTGTAGCTTCATACATACTAGCTACAGCACGATAAGCTGTATTTCTATCAAACCCTAGTTCGTTAACGGTTATTTGGTTCCATTTTTGGGTTTCATTCCATTCGTTTGCAGCATTAAAATCTAAAGTACCATTATTTATTTTCTTACTCTTTACGTTATTTAACATATATTGATAAGCTTCTAAAATCTTTGGTTCAAAGATACCAGCTTGTTTTAATTCAAATACCATATGGGGTAGAATACCAATAATATTGTATTTATTTAAAGCTGCCTTTAATTCATCCATATTATTTAACGTCTCTTTGCCTAACATATCCCTGATCTTAAACAGATTTCCATTATTAAGGTGATCAATTATAATGTTTTGCGCTTGATTTGTCATTCCTTCAGCAACTCCATTAAATATAGAATTGTTAACTCTTGACATCATTGCCCTATATCTTTCCCATCTAGACGCACCATCAGATACATAGTTTGTTTGTTGAGTTGCAACTTCTCTAGCGTTTCTTGTAGAGTGTTCTAAACCACGCATCATATTTACAGCTACTCCTCTTGGGTTGTATGTACTTCCCCCAAAGAGTGCTTTAGGTAAGTTTCCAAAGACACTACCAAATAGATCTCTAAAGAATATTACTGGATTACCTCCATAACGAGTTGTAATTAATGCACCAAGAGCACCTTCCATAACTAAAGATGCCGTATTCAAGTTAGAACCATAGGCTAATCTAGTAATGTCAGGCCCCCACTTAAGGAAGAAATTAGTGTAAAGATCGTCCTCATCGTTTAATCCCCTAGCACTCATTCCTTGCTCAATCTGAAGTTTTTGCTCAATTACCTTTAGAGAATCTAAAAGTTCTGTTTTTTCTTTTGGTTCAAAGTTATCACTTATTTGTTTAAATAAAGAAATAAGATCGTATATATCATAACCAGTTATTCCAGTAATATCTTGAATAGCAATACGAGAAGCAGCTCTAAAACCCTTGGAACGTTCTACATCAGCAAGTACACTATCCATTCTATTCTGTAGGAATTTACTGATATCTTCGTTTTGTCTCATTTGATAACCATTAATAATTTCATTTGTTCTAAGGTAATCTGGTTGTTCTCCCATTTCAGACCAAAATAAACCAGCCATAATATCTGTTATTTTAGTTTGTTTCTGTCCTGTTAATAACATTGTAGATTTTTTAGTAACACTAGAAACACCATCTGGAAGGAATTGATTTCCATTAGGTACAAATAAAGGACCAGCTGTTCTTATCTCATCATTTGACTTTATAGCTATTTCTATTTCATCACTCCATTCTCCAAGGTATTTAATACTTACAACAGTAAATGTCTTGGATTTAGCTAGTTGACTAATAGCATCATAGACCTGAGTAACATGTTTATAGGTACTAACTAAACTATAGAATTTTAAAGCAGATTCATGCCAAATTTTATGCATTGTTGGAGAACCATTAATTAAAAAAGAACCATCACTTGTTGATTGATTTAATTTTCTATGCGCTTCAGCCTCAGTTAAATTATCTCTATTAGCTAGTTGTCTTACAGCAATTTCTGAAATCATCCTAAACGTAGCTGGACTTGCCTTTTGAACTCGTTTCATTTCCGTGAGAAATTCTGGATCAATTGAATCTGTTTTATCATCATAACCATAGTCTCTATTAATTTTAGGTCCTAAGCCACTTACATAAAACAAAGCACCGTTTATTAAACCAAGTTTTTCTACGTTTTCTTTAATTTGTTTAGCAGTTGCATCTATTAGATCTTGTCTATTTTTTTCAAACCCTAATTGTTTATTGGGATCTGAACTAATTTGCCTAGATCCAAATAATGATTTATCTAACTGAACTGGAACTTCTTCAAAAAGTTTATAATGTTCTCCGTAAATGTAGTATCTAAGTTGTCTAGAATTTTTTAAAACGGTTTTACCTACTTTTTTAGCTTGATCTATTTTTTCAGCTGAGATACCTGGTGGATCTACTGGACCCATTCCTATTGTACTTTCTTGTGCGTATTTTAATAAAGTTTTAAACTCATCATCTGTAGTTTGAATTCTTAATTGACCAACTTCATAAGAAACTCTGTCAATCCATTGTTCAGAATAAGCTCTGTTTTCTCGAATACTACGAGCACCAGTTTGTTGTTGATATTGATTTTCAGTATTATTAAATGTTTCACCAATAATGTGCATTAAAGAAGCTACTACAATATTATGGCTTTGATGTGTTTTACTTGCTTGAGTTAAATCCCATGTTCCTAATAAATATCTACTAACTAAAAACATTTCAGTAGCTTTTTTACCAAACATTTTTTCCGATTGTTCTCGGGCTAGTCCACCAACAGTTCCTAAATTTCTAGCTAATTTTCCACCCCGTTTAATAGACTCAAGAATTACAGTATTAGCCAATTCTAATTTTTCTGGAGTTTTTAAATCATCAAGTGTACTTAGAAATTTACCTGAACTAGACCTTACATGCGGAAGAGCTAATGAAGTTCCTTGTTTAGATTCTCGTGTGCTTCTAAGATTTTTATATGTTATAATATCTAAATTCATTAATGGAGAAACGCTATATTTATTTGTTAAAGTCTTATATTCTGCTTGCTCAATTACAGTCAAAGAAGAAAGACCAGAAACATTTACTTTGTTTTGTAAACTAGATAATTTATCTACTTCTCCTCCTCTATTAGATAATGGCGTATCAAAACTACTTATCATCCCTAGTTTTTGATTTGCATTTGTAACATGAATTGTTCTTTCCACAGAAGAAGTAAATCCAAACATACTCTCTGTTATATCTAAAATACTAGATAATACACCTTCGTCTACTTCAGCTAAACCAGTTGTAATACTAAGAACTTCATCTCGCATCCTATAAAATGAATCTTTATAAGCCTCACTTGCAAATAAAGCTACCGTACTCCTGGATTGTATTTCTTTCATTACAGCTCGATTATTAAATACTTTTTCTAATAAAATCCACGATCCCCATTGAGCAAGAAATTCTTCTACGTTTTCAGTATAGTATTTTACATCTTGATCAAACCCTTCATATTTACTATTATTATTCATAATAAGTAACATAGTAGGAATACTATCTCTTCCCTTTTTAGATCTAAATAAAGACTCTACTTTTCTCCATTCAGGACCGTTATCGGCAATAAAGGCTAAACGAGCAATATGGGAAATCTCATGTGCAAATACTCTTGTCTGATCAATTCTACCCATATTTTTTAATAACTTTGTATTAAGTTTTATTATAAATCTATCATCCTCTTTAACAGCTTCTGCAGATCTAGAAGTACTTAAGTCATCACATTCAATAGATAAGAATTTTGCTAGGTTTGGATTATGTTTTAGAATTTTACTAATTAAAAGACGATAGAATAATTCAGTTTCTCCATCAATAACTCCATCTTTCACTAATTTTGATAATTGAGAATTAATGTGACTTCCACTAGGGAATACCCTAGCAAATTCATCTGGATCAGATGCTATATTAACTAGATCACTGCTTGGAATAGTTAAATATGTTTCTACGTCACCAACAGAACGATTAGTAATTGCGTATGCTTCGATAACTGCTTGTGCTGCTATTTCATAGTCCTTACTTGGAATATCAAATTCTTCCATAAAATTAAGAATATCATTTCCACTTCTTCCACTAGTTACATTTAAAACATCAGGATCATATAACAGCATTTGTCTATGTTTTACAGCCTGTGCTAAATATGGATTTTTACCTTTAAATGGAGAGAAATTAATTCTATCTATAATTTCAGTAATTTCATTAGCGTTTTTCATAAGGCTTTCAAACTCTGAATTAGTGAGTTCTGATCCAAAATGCTCATTTACAAGCATTCGTAATTGAGGATCTGTTAGTTCCTTTCCACTTACGTTATTCCTAAGAAAAGTTATAAAGGAAATTTGTAAAAAAAGTTTTTCATTTTCTACTTTGGTTGTTAATTTCCTTAATGTCTTAGCTTCATCTTGTAAGAGTGGATATTGTTTTGCTCTTTCATAAGCAATTCTCATATCTAATGACATAGCATTTTTAAATGGAGTTAATCCAGTTATTTCATCTTCTGAGGTAAAGTATGCTTCAGCGTCATATAGATTTAATTCAACACCTAGTTCATCTCTCATTCTTTCAGTTCTTAATTTTTGTAGTTTACCTTCTTCAAGAGCATCTAAAAGTTCAGTTTCTTCGGCTATCTGCTCTAAATGTCTATCTAGATATTCTCCATATTGTTGCTGTCGTAATCGATCAACAATAGTTGTTTCTCCCAGGTATTTATCTACTTGTAAAGAAGTTTCTAATCTACTAAAGAATTTAGCATTTTTTGCAGAATAGAGAATTGATTTAACAGCCTCTGGAGTTAAATAGGTTTTAACATCTCTTTCACCAATTACTGTTCGATTAGCAGAAGGAAAACCTAGTCCTCTTCGTGGAACAACATATGCTCCAAATGATGAGGCATGTAGTTTAGATCCTTTTAATCTAAGCATATTTTCGCCAGCTACAAACTCTAAAGTTACATGTAAACCAAGATTCTCTGCAACATCCATAACTAATTCATCATCTGTAAATATAGTTTTTGCAATCTGTACTTGAATATCCTTAGGTACAGCAGAAAGTAAAATATATTTTCCTGTTGCATCTTTTTCATATGAACTTAAAGTACCTTCACTAACTAACTTATCAGCATATTCAGTAGCTTTCTGTTGCACTCTTACATCTGCCCATATACTTTGAATAATAATTGAAACATCTTCACCCTGAATTACATTAGGCATAACAATAGTAGATCCACTTTTTAATATATTTGGAGTTTCTGTTGTTGATGTTGTTAACATTTCTACTGGAGACATTCCAAACTTAAGAGTACTAAGTTCTTCAATACCCATGTCAGCACATACGCCAAGAATATCAATCCACTGAAGATTATTACCAAATCCATCTTTAAATAGACTAGGATCAATTCCAATTGACTTACAGAAATTTAAGAGATTTCTAGAAGAATTACTTGCATCTCTTTGGGCTTTTGTTATTCTAAATACTTGTTGAATAAAGTGTCTATGTAAGAATCTCATATCCCATTTAGAATCTTTACTTTCACCAAGAAGTAATGCAAACTTTTTCATTGCCTGTCTAACTTTATAAATTTGATACAAACGAGTATATTCTTTTGCTTTAACTAATCCTTGTAAACCGTGCTGCATACCAAAAGTATCTAATAAAAATCTCATTTTATTTAGTTTTTGATTAAACGTTGGCCTTTGTCCAAATATTTCTTGAGTTAAAGAAGAGTCTATTTCAGGAAAGTATACTCCTAGTTCTTCAGGATCGTATTGGGTTGCTCTTGAGTTTTCCATATCCAGAATAGATTCAGGCGTTGTATTGTCTTCTTTTAATTTTTGCACAGCAGATCTAAATCTACCTACTCCAAGATTTAATTGTTTTGTTCCTTGGTAAATAGAGTATAAACCATGAACTATTCTATCGTCAAAAGCATCATCAGCCAATCTTGGTCTAAACGCAGCCAATCCCTTGGCATCTGACTGAGACATTACAGTTTCGTCATGGGGAGATGCAAAATCACCAGCTAAAATCCTAGTTCCAATTCTCTTATTAATTGGAGTTGAGTTACTAGCAATAGATAGTTCAATTTCTGCGTCTGTTAGTGTTCTTTTTGTTGTTGGATCTTCTGTTTCATATAGTGTTTTTAGTTTTGCAACATCGTTCATACGACCCATGTAGTCATATTCACGTTCTTGTTTTGTTCTATTTTTCCATTGATTAAAGAAATTAGATCTACTTTCATTTTCCTGATTATAACCAATCATAGTTGGGGCATAATCAGTAGCAACCTGTAAAAGATAATGTTTTACTGCTAGTTTATCTATTTCTGCAATAGCTTCATCTCTTGGTTTACCAGTTAATGGATTTCCTTCTAGACTCCAAGCACTATTTTTAATTGTCTCATCCCAGTCAATAGAACCATCATCGTTATAAACTGTTCGGTTTCCTTTGCTTAGTCTTGAGCCATGTAAGTTTGTTAAGTAATTACTAACATACTGAGCGCGAGCACTACCACTACCAAAACCAACTGTAGTAAATACTACATGATTAGCATACATTAAATCACCCTCAGCAATATATCTACCAGTTCTAACCGCTGCTTCTAATATATCTCTATCAGAAGAATTTAACTTAAGACCAGAATTCTGCATTTGATTAATTGCCATTAATGACATTTGTGTTTTAAAGGCTGATTCATTTCCCGCTAATGCTACATGAAAGTCTCTTTCTGATTGACTTCCAACTTCTACTCCTTTATCACCAGCCTTTCTAATAATTTCCATTCCGTTTTCAATTCTTTTATTCCATTTTTCAGTAAGTAATTTTACTCTATCTTTAATCCACTCTTCTCTTTCAAATCTAGTTGTTTCGTATCTAGCTGGTAATGTTAGTTCAGCAATCATACGAAGTCTAAGATTAATTCCTGCCCTAGCAGCATCTTCAGTAATATGATTTTTCTTAAGATCCTCATCTAGATTCATAATATCAATCCATCTTTTTCTCATATCAAAAGTTAATCTTTTTGTTCCTTCTCCAAATAACTTAATTATTTCTCTAGACTTTTCTGTATCCATACCAAGGATTGTATCTATTAATCGTCCAGTACCAATTGCTCCAGTTATAGTAAGTTTTGCAGCAATAAATTGAATGTCTTCATCACTTAATTCTGAAATAGGATCTCCAGGCATTTTATTTTTTTTATCTCTTAATCCTTTAACAACACCGTTAAATCCTGCACTATAAAATACAGGAATAACGGCACCTTTAAAGAATTCTCTTGATTCATTGCTCCTATTTAAAGCATGATTTATTCTTTCAATTTGAGCTAATTCAGGATTTGTACTAGAGTCAGATCCACCTCTATAAACAGCAGCATTTGTTAATTCACCTAAAGCTTTAGCAAACTCATTTGCGGTTTCATTGTAGTAGTCCTTTAAATCGCTACGACCCACATTTCCAGTCTTAATGTTATCAAGAATCTGTAATAAACCACCCTCTTGAACATGAGATTCATCAGGAAAATAAGCCCATTGAAGAGCCACAATATGGTGATGTCCACTCTGGACATCGTCCCAATAAGAAGACCTAGAAAACTTAGATCCACCAGCTATACCATTTTGCAATGACTTATAAACCAATTGTTCCATAGCTTTAGGATCACTTGTTATTTCAGGATGACTCATGTACCAAGCTATTTGTGGATAAATGCCACTTAAAAGAGCAGCTCCTGTTGGTCCACCAGAAGATAATTCTGACATCTCCCAATAATTCTTTTCTTCTAGATGTCGTCTCTCTCCTGGTCTAGTATTGTGAGAATCATGTACCCAAGTAGCAACCATTTGAGGAAGATCTAATGCAACCTCTAGTGACATTTCTTTAACTTCTTCTAATGTAGGGATTCTATTATAAATATCTCTATTATTGGCAATCATTAGAATATTATAATTCTGAACTCTTCCTTGTTCTAATCTAGTTCTATCTAACTCCTTCATATAAGTTGCTAACTCATTTTTAGCAAAAGAAGCTCCATCATAGAATAACTTAACCTTTTCATCTTTACTTAAATCCTTATTAAGAATAATACTAATAGGATCATATCCCGTAAAAGATTCTATTCCTAAATCATCCATAAAGTTTTTTACATCAAAAAAGTTCTTTATTAATCCTTCTCTAAAGAGTTTATGTAATCGAAGTCTATTTTTAATGTTGTTTTTTAATTCAACAATCCTGTTTGTACCTACCCATTTTTCAAATTCTCTAACATCATCATCTGTAATATCTTTATTTAAGATATAATGAAATCTCTCTCGTAAGGCAAAATCATTATAAGCCCGTTCTTGTTCATACATACTAAGTGGAGCAAAGTAACTAACGTTTTGTCTTGTAATAGGTAAATATTCTCTTTTTTCTACTAAGTTTCTACTATCTTCTCCTGCAATCTCTTCTCCATCAATCTTTGCTACTTCTCGTATACGATCAATTTCTTGTACAGGAGTTTTAATATTTTGAGATAAAGTTAAACCTTCCTCAACATGACCAAGCATAATCTGAGAAAAACCACGACCCAGTTGAACTGCTGAAACATAGTCAAAAATACCATTACCAAAGTCTTGTATTTTTATGCTTTCTTTATTATTAAATTTTTGTGCAGAAAAACTAAATAAAGCCTTTGTAAAATCTATTAAGTTTTCTGTTTCACCTATTACCCTAAATCCAACTAATTCAGCAAAGCGTGTAATAGTTTTTTCAGCTTTTCTATTATATGCACTTAGTGTATTAAACATTTCTTCGATAACTTGGTTCTCATAATCTGTACCATTATCACAGTATGTATATGATATATCTCCATTTTCTTCTCTAGCTGCGTTGGATAAGAATCTATTACCATTATTATTTCTAACTTGTTGTAGAATAGGTAAATAAGCTTCGTGATTAACTCTTGAAATAGACATTACCATATCAATATTCTCTAATGCGTCTGTTTCAGAAGCATTAATTGCCGAAAATAGAGTATCAATATCTTTAGCATTGTTAGTATGCATTAAACCTAAAACCATATTAGTTATTACATTTCTAACTTTAGCTATATCGTATAAGGTATTATCATAAATGGTTTGTTGAGCATTTTCTCTTAGGTTATTAAAAGATTGAATATCATATAATACATTTACTCCAGTATATCTTTGGTTTCTTCCCATTTCTGGTTTTCCTGTATCGTACCAAATAGGAACTGTTTCGTGTATATGCAGTGTTTGTTCTTGTTTTCTAGAATTCATTACCTTAATATCTTTACCTTCATTCTTTGACATTTCTTGAAGAATACGAGCAGCTAAGATAGAATCACCTTGAATATATTCCTCAAACTTAGAGTAATCTCCACTTTTCCAAACACCATGTGCAGATTCTCCTGTAATCCCAGTACCAGCTTTACTACCTACTTTAAAAGCTTGCGCTAAATTATCTAAGGATGGACCAAAGTTTCTACTAAATGACGTTTTATCTCCATTCCTAAACGCTAAAAGCATAGTATCAAGAGATCTTAGTGCAATAGACATTCCTAATTTAGTATTGCCAGAAACAGATACTAATTTTTGTACGTCTGAGTCTGATCCAAGAATATTATGTCCAGTTACTTTAAAACCTTCATTCTGATATCTATGAATTAGTTGTAAAAATTCTTCTGCATCTTCCTTACTAAAATTTTTATCTTTTCCAGCAGTAGAATAAATTACCCTAGAGTTTACTGGAGTAGATTCTCCATTAAGTAATTCTACTATTGAAATAGCAATAATATTGTTTGTTCCTTTTTCCCATTCAAGATCAAAACCAACAATTTTAGTAAAATCATCATGATATTCATTACGCATTTCTGGCATAGCATTAATGTCAGAATCAGAATAACCTAAAGCAGTTAATTGTCCTCTTAACACAGCTCTACGACCTTCGTTTGTTGTTTCACCTTCTGGAATATAAGGATTACTCAATTCAGAATCATCAGCTAATGCGCTATCAAATTTATGACTAAGGCTTTGTGCATTAGACCCCAACACTCCAACTAACATTCCACTTGAAATAACTCCTGAATTGTTTGCTAAAGAAGAGATATAACTTAATCGTTTTAAAGCTACATGTAAATCTTTAATAGCAGAAACTCTATCTTCTAGTTTTCGAGGATCATATTGTTTACCAACTTTTAACGTTAGTCTTTCTGCAGCAGTCCTAGAAATAGGTAAAGGATCTGCTGGATCAACTTCACTAACTAATTTTTGATCTCCACTTAATAAAGCGTTTCTAATCATATTTGCTTCAACATTTGTAATTGTAGAATCATATGAATTATTTCGTTTAATAGTTTTCCAAATGTCAACAATAGCCTTCATATCACTAAATGTAATTTTTTCTTTTCTTTTTTTCATTGGCCTGAGAGATGAATCTAATCTTGGTTTTCCATCTGCATCTAAATCAACCTCATAAAAATAACTTTTAATTGATTTTGTTGTAGAGATATCGTCGCCAATTAAGTTTTCTAACTCTGGAAAGGAAAATTCTTTGTCAGTTGGATATTGCTCAATAACTTTCTCTACTAACTTAATATCGTCTTCAACTTTTAATTGTCGTTCTTTTAGTTCTCTTAAACTAGTAACAACAAACTCTGGGTCCATTCCGCTTACAGTAACTAAAATTTTATTTAAGAATGAATTAGGAGCATTATCCTGTAATCGCCTAAGTTCATGGGTTATTGTTTTTAATCTTTTTTCTAATTTTTTTCTATTTACTGCAAACTTTTTAGATGTGATTTCTTCTAGTTGTGTAACTAAGTTTTGTTTTTCTGCCTCTAACTTAGCTACTGGTTTAATCTTTTCTTCTTCGGATATTGTAGTATCTTTTATTATAGTTTTTTGTTCATCTACTAGAGCAAGTATTTTTTGACTTAATACATTTCTTTTTTCAGCTGTCTCTCTATCACCTACATCTAAAATTGATCTAACAATTGCATATTCAGCTGTTAGTTTATCTGATTGTTTGTTTGTCTTTACAATAGCATTCCAATCAATCTTTAACTTAGATGACAAGTCGTTCATCTTTTGAAATCTAACTTTTAAGTCTCTAAGTTCTGCTGCTCTTTTCTTATCTCCGTTATTTTCAGCTCTTTGAATAGATTCATCAACTAAAGTTAAGATACTAATTGAAGTTTCTGGTGTTCGTTCTGATGCTAAATTAATAATTTCTTGTAGTCTAGATTGATTTAATCTACCTTCTTCACCATAACCAACCGAGTTTTTTGCTTTATTTGTTAACTCTAATAAACGTTTAGCCTGTTCTGGAGAAAAGACATCAAACAATGGTTTATTAGAACTAACGAGTGAATCAGTCAAAGTTTCTAATTCTTTAAATTCAGTTTCTGAAATAAGAGTATCTTCTTTGCCAGAGGCTGCAATAATCTGAGCACGGCTAATATATCCCTTTTTATAAGCAACTTTTAGTTTTCCCTTAATTTGGTCATCTGTAAATTTTCTAGTTCCATCGGGATTTAATTGTTCTGTTAGGTTTTTTATAAAATCAGAAATATCGCAACTCTTAGTACTCATAACTTATTTACCCTTTCTATAGCAAACTCGACCTAGTAAATCGGCTGCTTCTTCTGGTGTTAGTTCTACATCTGTTACACTATCTAAATCTTTATCAAAAGCGGTAACTAAATCTTTTGATATCTCTACTACAGATTTATCAGCAGCCTCAGGAGCCGCAGCAGCCTTAGGAGCCGCAGCAGCCTTAGGAGCCGCAGTGGTAGCCTCAGGAGCCGCAGCAGCCTTAGGAGCCGCAGTGGTAGCCTCAGGAGCCGCAGCAGCCTTAGGAGCCGCAGTGGTAGCCTCAGGAGCCGCAGCAGCTTTTCTTTTTGCTAATTCGGTTTGAATTAGTTCAAGAGAATATCCTTCCACCTCTAAACCAATAACAACATCTTTTCCAGATAAACCAAGTACAACAAATCGAACATCAAGCTGGGAACGTTCGTCTTCAGGCATTTTATCTACTTCTGCAATTGCTTGTTCAAGTGATTTTGTAGATACTCTTGAGTCAATAACACCCCTTGATCCTTTAAGTATTTTATCTCTAATTTCAATATTAGTTTTGTGTTTAAATTTATTTTTAACAGCTATATCTGCTTGGGATCGCTTAAGAGCTTCATCTTGTGTCTCATCTAGTACCCAATGAAGTCCAAGCCAATCATTATCAGCAATTGATGAGGCAATTTCTGCTGCTTTTTCAAGTTGCAGTTCAGATATTCCCATTTTCTTGGCTTTTGCCTTAGTTTTATCATTAACTTTAACACTTAGTGTTGGAGCCGCAGGAGCAGCCTCAGGAGCCGCAGCAGCCTCAGGAGCCGCAGCAGCCTCAGGAGCCGCAGCAGCCTCAGGAGCCGCAGCAGCCTCAGGAGCCGCAGCAGCTTCTTCGCGAGCAGCATCAGCCGCATCAGCCTTGTCCCTTGCGTCACGGATTTCGTTTCTAAGTCTATCCATTATTTCATTTGTGGCTTCTAAAAGAGCACTATCTTCTCCTTCTCCAGCAGCCTCAGGAGCTTTAGGAGGGGGAGTCCCAGTACTAGTATCAACTTTCTTTGGAGATAGTTTAGATCTAAACATTCCAAGTAAAGGAAGATCTAAGAATGAAACTCCAACACCTTTGTTATTAGGTCCTAAAGCAGCTTCTGCTTCGTCTAATACACCATTTGTTAGGTCTATTTGTTCTTGACCAATACTTCTACCAAAGATATCATTAATTTCTGAGACAGAATCAGCACCCAGTTTAGTGACTAAACCTTGAGTTTGTTCTTCTATCTTATCAGCTAAATCATATAAATCCTGATCAGTAACCTGATAAAAATTAGATGTATGTGTGTATTCCCCACCACTATGTTGAGTTACAATAGTTTTTCCTTTTTTTGCTTGGTCAGATTCTAATAATGATTCTAATAGTCTATTTCTTTGCGATGAAGAAGATCTAGAACTTGGGTCTATAGAATCCATAGCAGCTAAATAAAAAACTGCTTCTACATCATCTCTTGATAAAGTAGATACTCCAGTTTCTTCGTTAGTTGTACGATCCATTAAAGCAGATAATCTTTGTGCCATGTCAACACGAACACGAAACTCTTGTTTCTTGTCTCCCCCAGACATTATACTAATTGCCTGTGCTATAAAAGGATTTTCCTTTCCATTAGCTTGACTGTCTGAAACAGATAGTAAATCACCTAATCCAAGTCTATCTACTTTATCCATAAGAATATTTAATCTAGCTTGTGTTGATAGAGCACCTTTAAAGTCTTCAAAAGAAACGCCATCTGGTATACCCATAATAACCCTAGTAGCTAAATCTATATCCCTTGCTATACTAGGTTTTAATTCTGGTAAAGAACCTAATAAACCTACTTTACCTTTGTTTATTTGTCTATTAACATATTTACCCATATTTGTAGTACTTACTCTTTCGCCTACTTTACCAATTAATCTAATTGGGCCACCAAGAACTAAACCACCAATACCCTCTTCTATAGCATTTTGAACTACTGCTGAAGCACTAAAGTGTTCTTGGAATCCATTTGACATAGCTTCATATTGTTGAACACCAGATTCTACTACACCTTGTGCTGCTTCTCCAATAAAAAGTGCTGTAGATTTTTGTACAGTTTTTTTAAACAATGAAGTACCAGCTTTAGCTTCCGCAAAAATACCTCTAGTAGCTGGCATACTGTGCAGTATAGTTTCAGTTATATTGCTAGGAAGTATCTTTTGGGCTTTCCATAAATATTTATTTACTTGGGCTACTCTTGCACTAATAGATTCAAATTTTTCAAATGCGTTAGCAGTTTTTAATGCTTTTCTAATTAATGAAGAAGATTTTGCTGCTCTCTTCATTAATAAAGCAGTTCCACCTATTGCACCATAGGTGCCTCCAGTAAAAAAGGTTAACGCAGCTGTTACCCCTATTTCAGCTAATTGATCATTACTATTAAAAGAATTTACAACTAACGGTAAAGCTTGTGCCCCAAAAAAATACTCTAAACCACCTGCTTGTTTTTGGTACTCATTTATTGTAACTCCATATGCGTATTGATCTATAGCATCTGCAATAAAATATTTAAATTGTAGTGGAGTATTTGCTGCGTTTTCTACGTCTTTTGGTTTAAGTTGCATTTCATTAAACAATAAATTATGTAAACCAGGTTCTGCAATTTCTAATTCCGCTATTGCTTTTTTAGGGTCCCATGATTCTGGTTTTTCACTATCTGCTAAAATATCTAATACAGTATCTCCAGCATAGGCACTAAATGGTACTGATCCTTTTAAATTAATTAAAGAAGGAGAACCTCTAATCCAACTCTCTAATTTTTGATCTGTTTTAGCTGTGTCTGTTAACATTTCCCTTAAATATGTGCTTCTTGCTATTGCAGTAGCCCATAATTCACCCTTAATTCCACCCCGTGCTCTAACAGCAGCAATTACATTTGCTTGAGCATTTCTTCCTAATACTTCTGTAAATTGTGGTCCAGCTGCTTCTTTGTCAAATAGTTTACCCCATAAAGAAGCAGCTCTAAAATTCATATTATATACACTTGAAAAACTATTAGCTGCAGATTTAGGTTGAAAGAATTCAACAGAATCTGAAAACAATGCAACACTTAGTAATGGACTATCTTCTCTATTAATTTTCCAACTATCTAATAACTTAGAAGTTGCTGAAGGATTAGATCCCATTTGCCTTTCTATATACTTTTCCTTATCATCTAAATAACTACTCTTAGCCTTAATATCTATATCTTCTAATTCTGAACCAGGTATATATTTTCTTTGCTCTTCTGTTCCTCTTAGAAACTCTAAAAAAGTATCGTTTTCTTTTTTTACTTCTTCATCTGTAAGATGTAAACCAGGTAAATTAAAAGATACTGGTTTGGTTGTAATAGAATTTTGTGATTTATTTACTAAAGAAGAAATTTTATCTAATGTTAATTGTTCTCTATTAGACTTATACGGAGAATTGTCAATATTGAATTGTTGAAAAGTTGACATAAATTTAATTCTTCCTTAATTGTTTTCTATATGATTCTAGATCTACTTTGGTTGCTTTAGATTGTTTTTCTGCTTCATCTTTAATCCTGTTTATTGTAGCTTCTGAATAGATGTTTTTTGGTACTGGTTCGCCATTTTTTTGATCTACAAGCATAAAAGCATCGGTTATAGATAATAAAGGAACTCCGTCCATACCTCTGAGAACAAAATCCCATGTTGGTAAATTAGCTCTTTTATCTCTATTATAGGTAAGGTTTTGTCTTAATTCAGAAAAACCTGGAGTTTTTCTATCTAAACCTTCACTTTTCATAAATGGTAATTTTCCG
>Ga0114966_10001455_pt1 | contig 21878 bp, 12 predicted proteins | sample M_130207_XF_Meta_FD_87029 | JGI IMG/M metagenome (GOLD analysis project Ga0114966, IMG submission 87029) | Freshwater microbial communities from Lake Montjoie, Canada to study carbon cycling - M_130207_XF_MetaG | ecosystem: Environmental > Aquatic > Freshwater > Lake | place: Lake Montjoie... | reverse complement strand
TCCGCGGTCTTGATGACGTCGAGATTGTGTTCGATGACGACAACCGTGTTCCCTGAATCGACTAGACTGTTGAGGATCTTCAGCAACTTGCGAATGTCGTCGAAGTGCAGACCGGTGGTCGGTTCGTCGAGCAAATAGAGCGTCTTGCCCATCGAAGGCCTCGCCAATTCTGCGGCCAATTTCACACGCTGAGCCTCACCCCCGGAGAGCGTGGGCGCGGGCTGACCCAGAGTCAGGTAATCCAGTCCGATGGCGGCGAGGACACTCAGTGGGCCGCGGATCTTCGGTAGGTTGTCGAACAGTTCCAGAGCCTGACCGATCGACATGGCCAACACATCGGCGATGCTCTTACCACGGTACTGCACCGCCAGCGTCTCGACGTTGTACCGCTGACCTCGGCAGACATCGCATTCCACCCATACATCGGGCAGAAAATGCATCTCGATCAGCTTCTGGCCGTTCCCCTCACACGCTTCACAACGCCCCCCCACACGGTTGAAGCTAAATCGCGTCGAGTTATACCCACGGACTTTGGCGGCAGGCATCCGGGCAAACAGTTCGCGAATGTGCTCGAACACGCCGGTGTAGGTCGCTGGGTTTGATGCCGGTGTCGTCCCCAGCGATTGTTGATCGACTACAATCAGCTTATTCAGAAATTGCAGCCCGAGCAGTTCGTCATACGGCGCCGGTTGCGTCGAGGCACGATGCAACTTCCTTGCCACCGCGCGCGCCAGCGTGTCCTCAATCAGCGAGCTCTTTCCTGAGCCACTCACGCCAGTAATCGCCGTCAACGTTCCGAGTGGAATCCGCAGATCGACATTCCGCAGGTTGTGCTGGCGGGCTCCGAGCAGTTCCAGCCAACCACCGCCAGGGGGGACAACCACGACACTCGGTGCCTCGAGCGTGGAATGGGATATGGAACCTTTGGCGGTGGCTCTTTTTGTCTTTCGTTCTGCTTTTGGTTCCATCCTCCTCGTCACTGGTATCACAATCTCTTCGCGGCCGGAGAGGTACTTTCCGGTGAGCGACAGTTCGCTTTTGGACATCTCACGTGGTGTCCCCTGCGCGGTAATCGTGCCGCCGAATCGGCCGGCTCCAGGGCCGAAGTCGTACAGGCGATCGGCGGCCTGCAAGACCTCGCGGTCATGTTCCACCATGACGATCGTATTGCCCAGATCTCGCAGTTTAGTGAGCGTCTTGAGCAGCCGTCCGTTGTCGCTCGGATGCAGTCCGATGGTCGGTTCGTCCAAGACGTACAAGACACCGGTCAGAGCGCGGCCGATCTGACCGGCAAGGCGGATGCGCTGTGTCTCACCTCCCGACAGCGTCGGCAGCGTGCGTGCCAACGTCAGGTAGTGCAGACCGACATCGACCAAGAACGACAATCGTCCGGTCGCCTCCTCGAGCAGGTCGCCCGCGATCTTCTGCTGCGACTTCGTCAGTGTGAGCCGGTTTAAGAACTCGAGGGCCTCGCGCAGCGGCAGGTCGCAGAGTTGGCGGATTGTCTTGTCACCGAGCTTCACCGCCGCCGCATCTGCGCGAACTCTGCTGCCGTGGCAGGACGAGCAGGGACAATCGCCGATCAAGCTAAACAACTTCATGCGATATTCGTAAGAGAGGCTCGCCGCCTGTTCGATGGCGGGATAGAGGCCCTTATATTGAAAACGCAGCAGAGGGGAACTCGGACTACGGAGCGACGCACTGGCCGCTGCGGAAACCGACTTCTTGACTTTTCGTGGCGCATTCCGAGTCCCCAATCCCACACCGTCCAACGAAATCCACACGGCTCCCGTCCCGAATAGCACCGCGCGTTGCTGGGTCGGATCCAACTGAGAAAACGATACATCCAGCGGGATGTCACACTCTTTCGCCATTGCTGCCAGCATCCGCTGAAAGAGTGGCGACGTGGCCGGATCCGGCCACGCCGTGACCGCTCCTTGTGACAAGGTACGTGTCTGATCCGAGACGAGTGCACCGAGGTTCGTTCCCTGCTGTGTCCCGATACCCTCACAGGTTTCACACCAACCCAGCGGACTATTGAACGAGAAGTTGTGCGGCGCCAACTCTTCAAAACTACAACCACATTGTTCACACGAGCGGAAAAGACTGAACGGATAAACCTTCCACTTCTTCTCTTCGCGTTCGTCATCGACGACGGCGACCCGGATCACTCCCTTGCCAAGATCGAATGCGAGCTCTACCGACTCGGCCAGACGGGACCGAAGTGCAGAACTCGAGGATGCTGCGTCCGATGTACGGCCTACTGAGTCCTCGCAATCCGCGGAGGTGATCGACGATACCGCGTTGCCGCTGGCCTTCCGTACCCTGCTTTCCGCTCCGCGTTCCACGTTTTCCAACGTCACTCGATCGACGACGATCTCCACGTTGTGCTTGCGTTTGCGGTCAATCTCGGGGACTTGGTCCAAAGTCTGCGTCACACCGTTGATGCGGACTCGGCGGTAGCCTTGTTCTCGCAACCGCTCCCACAATTTTTCGTACTGCTGTCCGACGGTGACTTCCTGCGGGGCCAAGATCAGGAGGCGCGTCGGCGGCGCGGGCACCCGGGACACGGGGAGCGACACAGAGGCCCCCTTCCTGCCCCTCTTTTTCTCAGCATCAATCACCAACCCTGAACCGTCTATTCCTCCCATCAGCTTATCGACCACAACATCCACTGTTTGCGACTGGACTGGTATTCCACAGTCGGGACAGTGCTGCGTTCCCAGCCGGGCGAATAGGATCCGTAAGTAGTCATAGATCTCCGTCACAGTTCCCACTGTGGACCGCGGCGTGTTGCCAACGTTTTTTTGCTCGATGGCGATCGACGGTTGCAGACCGTGAATGTGCTCGACCTTCGGCTTAGGCATCTGGCCGAGAAACTGACGGGCGTAGGACGACAGAGATTCGACGTAGCGGCGTTGTCCCTCGGCGTACAGCGTGTCCATGGCCAGTGAACTCTTGCCGGAGCCGCTCGGTCCGCAGAAGACGCTCATCATGTCGCGTGGGATTTTCAGGTCGAGACGCTGCAAGTTGTGCTGAGATGCGCCACGCACCACGATTGATGTGTCGGCCCCATCGATGGTCGCGTTCAGAGCCAGCTGCGACTGCCAGCGAGGGGCGGCAGACACGCTGCGGCGTGATTTTTTTCGATTCGTACCCTCCGCTCCGGATGCCAAGCCCAGCACCCTTGCCAACGCCTGCCCTGTGTACGAATCCTCACACGTCAGAATCTCTTCGGGAGTCCCCGTCGCGAGGATGCGGCCGCCGCCCGAGCCACCTTCTGGACCGATGTCGATCACCCAGTCGGCTGTCTTAATCACGTCGAGATTGTGTTCCACGACGATCACTGTGTTCCCCGCATGGACAAAACCGTGCAGCACCCGCAACAGATGCTCGATGTCGACAAAGTGTAGTCCCGTGGTCGGCTCGTCGAGGATGTAAACCGTTTTGCCTGTCGAACGCTTGCTCAATTCCTTCGCCAGCTTGACGCGTTGGGCTTCTCCGCCCGAGAGCGTCGGCGAGGGCTGCCCCAGCTTGAGATAGTCCAGACCCACGTCATGCAGCGTCTGAATCGACCGCTTCAGTTTCGGATGATTCTCAAAATGATCGAGCGCCTGCTGCACGTCCATGTTCAGCACATCCGTGATATTCTTTCCCTTAAAGCGGACTTCGAGTGTCTCCTTGTTAAATCTTTTTCCCTGACAGACGGGACAGGTAACCCAGATATCGGCGAGAAAATCCATCTCTAGTTTGTTCGAGCCATTTCCTTCGCACGCCTCGCATCGTCCGCCTGGCACGTTAAATGAGAAGCGTCCTGGTTTGAAGCCGCGGACCTTCGATTCTGGAAGCTGTGTGTAAAGGTCTCGGATCAGATCGGCAAGCTTGACATAAGTTGCCGGGTTCGAGCGAGGTGTCCGGCCGATCGGACTTTGGTCGATGTCAATGGCCTTGTCGATATGCTCCAGTCCAGTGATCTTGGTGTGCGCACCCGGGTTGCCCAAGCCTGCGTTGACATCACGGTTGAGGACTTCCCAGAGGATGTCGTTCACCAGTGAACTCTTGCCCGAACCGCTGACTCCGGTGACACAGATAAACTTTCCCAGCGGGAAGCTGGCGGAAACGTCTTTCAGATTGTGATGCGTCGCACCGTGAATCGCGATCGAATGCCCACTTCCCACGCGACGTTCCTGCGGAATCGCGATCGTTCGACTGCCCGACAAGAACGCGCCGGTGAGACTTCGTACGGACTTCATCACATCCGCGACCGAGCCTTCAACGACGACCTCGCCCCCGCGAACTCCCGGCCCGGGCCCAAAGTCAACGATGTGATCGGCGGCTCTCATTGTCTCTTCGTCATGCTCAACCACGATGACTGTGTTCCCCTGATCTCGCAAATCTTTGAGGCTGTCGAGCAACATGACGTTGTCGCGCGGATGCAACCCAATCGAAGGCTCGTCGAGAATGTAGACCACTCCCACCAGACCGCAGCCAATCTGCCCGGCCAGTTTGATCCGCTGGCTCTCGCCACCAGAGAGCGTCGGCGCAGTCCGGTCCAGCGTCAGGTAATCCAGCCCACACCGCAACAGAAAACCGAGCCGACCGCGGATCTCTTTCAAGACCTCCGCCGCGATCAACTGCCCCGTGTCGGACAGCTCCAGTGCTCCAAAGAACTCCCACGCATCAAGAGTGCTCAGCTGGCAAACCTCCGGCAGCGACAGCACCGATCGCGGCACAGGGACCGCCACATCCACAGAACGGCTGGAACGCGTCTTTGGCTTTGGCTTTGGCGGCACAGATTCCGTTCCGAGTTCCTTGATCTTCGAGGTGATCTTGTAACTTGCCGCCTGCACGTTCAACCGGCTGCCACCGCACGTGGAACAGCCCGCTTCACACATGTACTTTTCGAGTTGCATACGGCGCATCGGGTTTCGCGTCTTGCGGTACTCGTCGAGTAATTCAGGAATGAATCCGGCATACCTGCCACCTCGTTTCCACATCCCGCGGCCCTGCCGAAACGCAAACGTAATGTTCTTTTGTCCCAGTCCGTACAAGAAGAGTTGCTTCGCGGCATCCGGCAATCCGGACCACCTCGTCTTGAAGAACGAGTCCTCGCTCATCCCCAATTCGATTTCAATGGCACGACCGACTCCTTTGAGAATGCTCTTCCGCCACTTGCCAATCGAACGAAACTTACCCAAAACGGTGATGGCCCCCTTGGCGATCGTCAGCGAATCGTCAGGGACCAGCCGCTCGATCTTGAAATCGAACCGAACGCCCAGCCCCGTACAGTCGCCACACATTCCCTGCGGACTATTGAAGCTGAAGAGTTGCGGCGAGGGTTGCTCGTAGCTGATGCCACAGGCTAGGCAGGCGTAGTCGCAGGAGTAGAGCTGATCGATAGTTGAAGGCTGAAGTGTGCAGGGCAGAGGAGCGTTATCTGCCGACGTAACACTGGTCGGCAGAGTCGACGCCCCCCGCGTTTTCGGCGTCCGCCTTCGGAGCATCTGATGCCTCGAAGTCTTGACATCGGCGGCACCCCTGACCTCTCCGTCAAGCATTACGTCTGGACCATCTACCGCTTCGATCGAGATCAACAGCTTTCCCTTGGCCAAGTTCAACGCGGCCTCAATCGCCTCTGCCACTCGCCCGCGTGGCGTCTGTCCGGCAACAAGGCGGTCGATGACGACATCGATCGTGTGTTTCATCTGCTTGTCGAGCTTCAGGTCCTCTGTCAGTTGTACGAGGGTTCCATCAACTCTGGCGCGCAAGAATCCGCGTTTCAACAGATCGTCGAACAGGTCTTTATACTCACCCTTCTGACGTTGGATTAGCGGTGCGAGGACCTGAAACTTTGTCCCTTGGGGCAGACGCAGGACGCTATCGAGAATGTGCTCTCGAGTTTGCGCAGTAATCGGTTGGCCGCATTGATAGCAACTCGGAGTACCGACGCGAGCGAAGAGGACTCGCAGGTAATCGTAGATCTCCGTGATCGTCCCCACTGTGGAACGCGGGTTCCGGCCGCTCGACTTCTGCTGAATCGCGATCGACGGTGCCAAGCCTGTGATCGAATCAACGTCGGGCTTGGGCATTTGACCCAAAAACTGACGAGCATACGACGAGAGGGACTCGACGTAGCGTCGCTGTCCTTCCGCGTAGAGCGTATCAAACGCAAGGCTACTCTTTCCTGAACCACTGACACCCGTCATCACGATCAATTGGCCGCGAGGAAGTGTCACAGAAACGTCGCGCAGGTTATGTTCTCGAGCACCACGAATGATGATATTTAGGGAGGGCATGGGAAATGGAAAACTCGATCAAAGAGGGACTGAAAACTAGGCTCGCAATTCGCATGGGAATGACATAGGTTGCTGGAGTATAGAATGCCGACTCGGCGTAGCAATCAGCAGGTCGATTGCTACACCGAGTCTTGAAAGCCCGATTGGTCATGCTGTCTTCCGCGTCGTGGTGATCAAAGGCAATCCGGCGGAGTACTTTCCGCGGATTCTGTCACACCGCGAGAACGTTGCCAGTGCAGAAAGCGAATGTCATGAAAATGGGTGCCGTCGTCCTCTGTGGAGGGAAATCCAGTCGGATGGGACGCGACAAGGCGACGCTCCCTTTTGGTTCGGAAACATTGCTTCAACGGGTGGTGCGTCTGCTGGGCGAGGTCATCGATTTCGGAAATATTGTTGTCGTTGCGTCATCCGCTCAGTCGCTGCCTCGACTCCCTCAGGACGTGGTTGTGGCCTACGATGTGAGAAGTCATCGCGGCCCGTTGGAAGGCTTAGCAATCGGCCTACGGACGCTGAGCGACCGCGTCGACGCGGTCTATGCCACCAGTTGCGACGTGCCACTTCTGGTGCCTGGATTTGTCCGACAGATGTTTGAACTTTTGGGCAACCACGAAATCGCCGTGCCGCGAGATGGTCAGCATCATCATCCGCTCGCCGCCGTTTACCGAGTGACGGTTCTGAATCGCGTTCAAGCGTTGCTGGACACCGATCGCCTTCGGCCGCGTTTCTTATTCGACGAAGTCGATACGCGGGAAATTGCGGTCCAAGAGATGTGCTCCGTTGATCCTCAATTGGCAACTCTCGTTAATCTAAATCATCCGCAAGACTACAGAGCGGCATTGATTCAAGCAGGATTTCCTAGCGATCCATGACATCGCTTGTCTGGGCAGATTGCAGACACAGCGCTGGGGTGCATCAGAACCGACCTACATCGTTGCTTGTCCTGCAGACACAACATGAGGCGTGTCTGTTACTCGTCCCCACCGGTGTCCAGAACCGCCAAAAACGCCTTTTGAGGAATCTCCACCGAACCAAACTGCTTCATCCGCTTTTTGCCGTCCTTTTGCTTTTCGAGCAACTTCCGCTTGCGGCTGATGTCACCACCGTAGCATTTGGCGGTCACATCCTTTCGCACAGCTGAGATTGTTTCTCGGGCAATAATGCGAGAGTTGAGCGCCGCTTGTATCGGGATTTCAAACTGATGACGAGAAATCTGTTCCTTGAGTTTCTTGCACAATTGGCGGCCTCGACGCTCCGCCTGCGAGCGGTGAACGATGCAGGCCAGTGCATCAACCTTTTCACCCTTAACCAGAACGTCCATTTTCACCAAGTCGGCTGTTCGAAAGCCAATCACTTCGTAGTCCATGGTGCCGTAGCCGGCCGTGATGCTTTTCAGTTTGTCATACATGTCGAACACAATTTCGGCGAGCGGCAGTTCGTAGACGAGTTGGGCTCGGTTGGGACCGAGATAGTCTGTGGTTTTATAGATCCCGCGTCGGTCGGCACTCAGTTGCATGATCGCACCGATACGATCGGTGGGCAGGATGAAATTGACCTTCGCGATCGGTTCACGAAACTCATCGATTTGTCCCGTGTCTGGGACGTCCTGCGGACTGTCGATCCGGACAACTTCACCAGTGTTTTTAAGCAATTCGTAGGTCACGTTCGGCGCCGTCTGAATCAGATCAACATTGGCTTCCTGCTCCAATCGCTGTTGCAGGATCTCCATGTGCAGCATTCCGAGAAATCCGCAACGGAATCCGAAGCCTAAGGCTTCCGATGTGTCCGGTTCAAACGAAAAACTAGCGTCATTGAGGCTCATTCTCTGGAGTTCTTCTCGCAGATTTTCGAAGTCGGTGGCATCAAGTGGATACATACCACAGAAGACCATTTGCTGAGGCACATCATAACCCGGCAAGGGGGATGGAGCGCGGTTGTGAAAGTCGGTCACCGTGTCGCCGACATGCACGTTCCCAAGCACTTTGATGCCGCTGATAATGTAGCCGACCTGACCTGGACCGAGGTTGTCACAGGGGACCATTTCAGGCCGGAACTGGCCGAGCTCCAAAATTTCATGAGCTGTCCCGGCCTTCATGAAGTACACCTTTTGTCCTTTTCGAACGGTCCCTTCCTTGACGCGCACGTAAGTGATCACACCGCGGTAATGATCGTATTTACTGTCAAAAACGAGCGCCCGTAAGGGATCGTCTGGCTTCCCTTTCGGGGCAGGGACCCGCGCGATGATCGCTTTGAAAACGTCTTCAATTCCCAAGCCGGATTTCCCACTGACTCGCAGACAATCCGTGGTGTCCAACCCGACGACAGTTTCGATCTCCTCCAGAACTTCGTCCACGCGAATGATTGGCAAATCGATCTTATTGAGAACCGGAATGACCTCCAAGTTTCCCGCAATCGCGGCATAGGCATTCGCGACCGTCTGAGCCTGAACGCCCTGAAAGGCATCGACGAGCAGTAAGGCTCCCTCACACGCGGCAAGACTGCGTGAGACTTCGTAATGAAAATCGACGTGACCGGGAGTATCGATCAAATTCAGCTCGTACTCTTGGCCTTCGAGAGTGTAGTTAATCGCAACGGCGCGCGCCTTGACCGTGATGCCACGTTCACGCTCGACGGCAAGATCGTCGAGAATCTGCTCGCGAAATTCTCGCAGCGTGATCGCACCGCTCTTTAAGAGCAGTTGATCGGCGAGAGTGCTCTTGCCGTGATCGATGTGAGCGATAATCGAAAAGTTACGGATGTAGCGTTGGTCAAACATGGAGTAATCAGGGCGAAAGCCAATTGGAGGGCAAGGGACGGCCGATCCGTGTCACCTCCGTGAACCCGGGAGCCTTTAAACGAAACGGAAGTCTATAGGGAAGCCGCGCAAGTCGAAAGAGAGAACCCATCGATCCTCGAAAGTCACGCCTTTCTGCCTCCGAAACATCGCCGATCTGACAGCGAATTTTCGACCGTTGGCTCCGATGCAAAACATGAACTGAACTTCGTACCCATGGACGTTTGAAATTTTGTGGTGGACGGATCGTCGCTGGAAGTTCTGCCCTTCAAATGATTCCGTGTAATGGTCCGCCACGTGCCGCGAGTTGATCGACTCGACGAGTCACGGACGGATCTTCAATCAACGGCGGGGCATGATGCGGTTTGGTTCTGGCATCAATTATCATCGGCCCTGTGCAACCCCAGTGCTTTTCGTGGCAAAACGGACCCACGCCATCAATATCGGCCGCCGGATTGGATTTCGTAAACGTCACCCACAGCCAATTTTCGAGCGTCCTCGCGGAAAACTGGCTGTCATCAACGAGCACAATCAGTGGAAACTCTGCCGTCAGTACCGCGAAGGGAGCGACGACCGATGCGGCGAAGAGCGGGCCTGTTTCCGAATCCGCGGATGCCGCTCGACGGACATTGCACTCGACAACCAACACGCCCGGCAGGGCTACTTGAGGGTTGCGAAAACATTCGTGAATGACGAGATGGCTAGGAAATTCCGTTCCCAGTTCTCGACGCTTCGGACCTCTGGCCGCAATCAAAACCTTGGAACCCTGATTGAATCCAGTGCCTGAATAATCGAGCGTGTCGATCGTTGTTCGCGTTTGGAAATGAAGGTCTCTGCGCCAATCAACGCGTTCCAGAACATGCCGAAAAAACGCGGCGATGTCATGGATCTCCAACGCGGGATTATCTTCGCCCGCCATGATAAACAGATACTTCGCGAGCGACAGCTGTCCTTGTCCAAAAATCGCGTTGCCGATCGTGAGCAACTCTTGGGGAGTCTGTGACACCGCGTACGGAACGTAGCGTTCACTGCCGATCGCAAGCAACAGCGGATGCACACCCGCAGCATCGACCGCATGAATCGCCTTCACCCCGGCAATCACGCTGGGAAGAATCGGCCCGGTAATTTCGTGAATGATCGCACCGAATGATGTGTCCTCCTGCGGCGGTCGCCCCACGACGGTAAAGGGCCAGATTGCATCCCGTCGATGATAGACGCGATCCACCTGAAGCACGGGAAATTGGTGTTGAAGACTGTAATAACCCAAGTGATCGCCGAATGGTCCCTCGAGTTTCGTGTGACTCGCGTCAATCGTGCCACTGATACAAAAATCCGCATCCGCATGGATCGACAGATTGTGAGAGGGACAATTTTGCCCGTCTTCCGTCTGGCGACGAGAGATCATCCGGACGGCCCGGCGACCGAGTGCCGCGGCGAATAAGAGTTCGGACAACCCCTCGGGAAGCGGCATGACTGCCGCCAACGCCATCGCCGGTGGACCGCCAACAAAAATATTGACCCTCAACTTTTCACCACGACGGATCGCTGCAGCATGGTGAATTCCGATGCTGCGATGGATCTGATAGTGCAGCCCAACCTCCCGGTTGGGCAAATAATCGTTGCCGCTGATTTGAACTCGATACATCCCCAGATTGGAGTTTTTAAATCCCGGGAGATCGGGATGTTCGCTGTAGACTTGGGGGAGCGTGATGAACGCCCCCCCATCCTCTGGCCAACTCTTCAGTTGGGGCAACTGGTCCAGTGTCGTTTGGCATTCGACGACTGGTCCCTTTCGAATTTTTTTGATTCTCATCGACCACAAAGTGCGGGGCAGATCCCCATACCGAAGCGGGTGCCTTGCCAATTGCCCAGGATCGATCTTCAGTTCTACGAGATGCCGCACGGCTTGCAGAGCATCACGAAACAGAAACCTCGTCCGGTCGAGCGTGCCAAACAGGTTCGAAACCATCGGAAATCGACAGTTCTTGACGTTTTCAAACAGCAAAGCCGGGCCGCCCGCGGCGTAGACCCGCCGTTGAATGGCCGCAGCCTCCAAACAAGGATCAATTTCCGTTCCGATCCGGACGAGAAGCTTGTGATTCTCGAGATCGGTGACACACTCTTGCAGGCTACGGTAACCCATTAGTTAATATTTACTCTTAAGAATTGCGGCGGGTTAGATGCTAATCACAGAAGACAAATCTTCACGGAAGCCTTTGCTCCAATGAGGTTCCGATTGCAGAATTCTCGAGTCTGATGGGTGGCGTTCCGAATGTTGAATCGAGTCCAAGGAGGGACATTGAACTCAATCCATCGGAGGCTGCCAATCGCCCCAGTGTGAGAGGTAGTGTGAGTACACCGGCAGGCTGGCGCTGCGTTCTTCAAGCCATTGTTTTGTTGAGGCGACAAGTTCTCGTTCGGCATCAATGGTCAGCTTGCCAAGCAGCACGCGTGTCCGCAGAAAAACGAAGTAGGTGTCAAGTACATCGCAGCGACAATAATCGTTGATCGCTGAGCACTCATTTCGCTCAAACATGCCCTGAACCTGCGATCCATCAACTCCGACCTTGCCCGGCTTTCCAATCATATTTGCCAGCAGGTTGAGACCGCCGCTCAGTCGAGCCGCTCCAAAGTTAGACAGCAGATCAAATAAATCCAAATGCGCTTCGATATTATAACGGTTTCGCGTCTGCTCATAACTCCGCGCTTCCACATTGAACCATGCTGGAACGGACAGACCATAGCGGTAGGCGGCCAGTTCCAGCACCGGTAGATCGTAGCCACGCCCGTTAAAACTGACGAGTGTCGGTCGGCCGTAATGATTCCATCCCTGCCAGAAATGCCTCGCAATGACATGCGGCCGAAACTGTGGTGAATCCAAAACCGTCAGGTCGAGAAGCCGGTAATCGGCATCGACTTTCGCCACAGCAACGGAAATGGGCAGCATGAATGTCACAGGAAACACATCACGACCGGTTTCCGCGAGAAGAGTCGCGCGGTAGCGAGCGATCGCTTCTTCAGGCAACAATCCCTCGTTCGGAAAACGAATCTTGGCAACGAGATCGCCATCCGCAATGGTCTCAATGTCGAAGATCAGATACTCCACCTTGGGATTGCGATCGGCGTTTGTCATGAAAACCTTTCCGCAGAGGGGTCGAGCAGATTAGGCAACACAGAAGCTGTCGGATAAGATAACCCACAAGGGTTGAGCGGCATACGATGAATGATCAAATTCCGCCAGACCGTGTTTGCCCGATCGACGATCCCGTGTGGAGTGATCAGCGGCGGTCGTAACGCCTATCTTCGAACGCCTAAAATCGTCTGGAAAGAACCGCTCGTGACATCCTCGGGAGATTATAAATTCACACTCGACAAATTTCTGAAGCGAGTCGGGGTCGTGGATAGTGGCGGACAAGCCAAGATTGCGATTCAGGACGGGTATGTGATGGTCAACGGAGTGCTCGAAACACGGCGTGGACGCCAACTCCTACCGGGAGACGTGGTCCTCATCGACGGCCAACATCAATTCGTGGTACCGGCCCCGAACGAACAGATTTGAATTGGATTCTTAGGAGCACGGCTGACGGTCTCAGAAACCCTGATCCGGAGACGGAGGCAATCAGATTCGGACGCGTTGCCGCGTTCGGTGATTGTGGTAAGAATCCAACGGGGGCCCGCCGATCTCTGCCGCCGCAACTCATACGGCGTCAAGAAAACGTGTTCCCACCGATGGAGACAAACCTCTCCGCGGAAACTCCCGGGAATCAATCGCTCCGCCCGACTGGAATGCTGATCGCGTGTGATGAATCGTTCCGAAGTCAACGGACTGGTGCTCGCAAACATCGACGCCAAGGATGTTGAACAACTGTTTCACGGAGGAACCATGGAAACATTGTAGATCATCAATCGCGAGGGCTGCAGACCACCCACAAAATATCCGACACCGTCGATTGCCGTATGACGTCACTGGATCCACTCCGGCAACCCTGTTTCAAATGTCATTCGCTGACGGGTGAGGGGATGCGTGAAGCTGAGACGGTGCGCAAGAAGGCGTAGCGGCGGTGCAGTCACCTCGCACGTCTGTGTCTCTCCAAGTCGCCCTCCGGACAAATAGGTCGGATCATTCACAATGGGAATCCCATAGTCCCAAAGGTGAACACGAATCTGATTCGTTCTTCCGGTGAACGGAATGACTTCCAAAAGCGTGGTCTGATCGGAAAAACGATTCAGAACTCGAAAATCGGTTCGTGAGGGAAGTCCGTTCAATTCATCGATCGCGCGTGAACCGAGATCTGCCGATTTCACACTGATGGGCGCCGTCGAGCAGAATGTCTCTTCCTGCGGATGGCCTTGAACTCGAGCCAAGTAGACTTTCGCAATTTCTCCTCGTTCAAATTGTGGCTGGAGCATTCCCGCCACGTGTTTGGTTCGAGAAAAGAGCACGATTCCGCTGGTGTTTGCATCCAGTCGATGAGCCGCTTTGGGGTTATGTGGGCGGTAGACCTGACTCAGAATGTGCTGCAACGTATTGCGGTTGAATCGTCCGCACGGATGCATGGGCAGTGGTGCGGGCTTCTGTAACACGATGATGGCCTCGTCTTCGTACAAGATTTGAATGTCAACGTTGACGTCCGGCTCAATCGTTCCAGGCTGTCGCTGCAAATAACGCTCGCCCGTTCGGACGCGATGCCTCGGACCGACCGGTTGATACGCCGAATTCAACAGCCAATTTTTTTCAAATCGGATCAACCATTCTTGACGCGAGATGTGATCGAAGATGCCTGCCAAACAATCAAGAATTGTCTGTCCGTCGAATGTGGAAGGAATCGTCACGGGACGATGGTTTTCGTACGACTGACTACCCGGCAGCGGCGTGGTTGCGGAGCGTATGGCCTCCTGCCGCGCCGCAATCGCACGCGTTGCCTGTTCTTCCGTGCTCATATAACAATAGGCACAGGACTTTCCCGGAACGTATCTCGGGTCTCGCAGTTCCTCTGGCTGGAGAGGCGTCAAGCAGGCGAAGCATTGATTACTGGACGTTTCCTGCAGAGTCGGATCAACGCCCACGCGTTGGTCAAACACAAAGCATTCGCCCTCGTAGTGCGCGCTACCACACTCTTCGAAGTACTTCAGAATTCCGCCGTCAAGCTGAAAAATTTTTTCGAAGCCCTCGCGTTCCATGAAGGGCCCGGCTTTTTCGCACCGGATACCACCCGTGCAAAACATGACGATCGGCTGTTGCTTCATCTCTGTCGACAGGTGTTGCACCGCTGCGGGAAACTTGCGGAATTGATCGATGCCGAGCGAGATCGAATTCTTGAACGTTCCGAGTTTGACTTCATAGTCGTTGCGGGTGTCCAGCAGTGTGATCGGACGGCCCTCGTCCAGCCATCGCTTCAATTCGCGCGGGGCCAACTTCGGTGACGGGTATCGCGCGGGATCGATCCCCTCGACGCCAAAGGCAATAATCTCCCGTTTGATCTTTACGAGCATCCGGCTGAAGGGTTGATGATCGCTCTCGCTCACCTTGACTTCCAGACTCTCCAACCCCGGCTGACTCCGCAATTCCATCAGCAGCAAGTCGATCTCTGTTTGCAGTCCTGCGACGAACAGATTGATCCCTTCGGTACTCAGTAAGATTGTTCCTTTGAGCCCGGTTTTTTTGCAATGTGCCAGCAACTGCTCTCGGAACGGCTTGAGATTCGTCAATGCGGCAAATTTGTAGGCGGCGATGTTGGTAATGGTGAGCATCTTCAAGGGCAGGGCCCATTCATCGAGGATCGTTAAAGTCAGCATTGCGGGCCCCCACAATACCCATTATGGACTCATCCGTGAACAGAACACGGAATATCGTGGCCCTCCATGCCTTGGAGTACGAAATCAACCATTCCGGCGGAACGCGTCTGAAAATTCCGCAAATCGCCTTCAGGACACGATTGTCGCGAGGGAGCAAGTGGTCCCTTCACAGATCAGCAATAGCGACCGATGTCTGAGACTGTGCCGATCGAAGAATCGCTTGTGTTAGGTCGAAAACGGGCAAGGCGGCGGATGGCGGAGAAATCACGGGGGCACCGTTTAAAATCGAATCCAGCAGGCTGGTGACCGGATTCGATTCCGGCTGATTGATGTCGAGGCGTTTGAGGCAACCCTCGTGACCGAGCCATAATTCGCCATGACGCACAAGCAAATCCGCGTGTTCACAGTGAATACCGAGATCTTCACCGAGGTACTGCGCATTTCCGATGAAATCAAGCGTCAGAGTCACTTCGTTTGTCAGTAGTGCCGTCGCGCTGGTGACAATTTCGACCCGACTACCCCACGTTTGACTGCGTGCAAAGGCTTCGACTGGGTCAAGGCCGGTCACGTAGAAAATGGAATCGAGTTTATGGCTCCCCGCATCGATGAGAAAACCGCCAAAATTTTGGTCCGGATCATCGCGCCACGTCCCGCCGATTGTGGGTTGCCAGTTCTCCACATTGTGGGAAACCACAGCGCGGACATTTCCCCACGCCCCTGAAAGAACCTCGCGCCGAAGCGTTTTGTAAATGGCAGCGTGGCGTCGCTGATAGCCTAGAGAAAAAACAATGTTCCTTGCGCGGGCCTTTTCAACTCGTCCGATCAGTCCGAGAATCTGGTCCCGATTTGAAGCCAGCGGTTTTTCACAGAGCACATGCCAGCCGCGATCAAGGCACTGACTTGCTTGAGTAAAATGCTCCGCGGTGGGAGTACAGAGAATGGCAGCATCAATCGTATCGCTGCACATAAGTTCCGTGACATTTTTGTAGAGACGGGATCGGGGCCAGAGATCCTGCTGCAAACGCAGAGCCATTTCCGGCAGCACGTCCAGCAACGCAACAACTTCGCCTCGGCCATCCTCGCGCAAACGTTCACTGTGGTGTCGTCCCATCCGACCACAGCCTAGAATGGCGAAACGCAGGGGCTGCATCGGCTGTCGCTCCACGACTGATACACTTTCAGAAAATTGCGGGAGAAATCCGGTCCAAGATCGTTCAAGGCGGTCTACCATTCCCACCACAATCAGCGAGGGTTGAACCCCGAGTACGATAACTTGAACGGCTGACAAACAAAAGAATGCGTCATACGGACGACACCTTCTTTTTTGGACATTTTTTTGAGAACGATGACTTCTGATCGGATCACTTCATGAACGTCTTACTGTTCGACATTGATGGCACACTGATTGATGCGGGAGGAGCTGGCCAGGCTGCCATGGAATCCGCATTGGCGCGTGAGTTCCATGCGACTCGACCTGTGCAAGGAATTCCGACCGCCGGCCGGACAGATCGTGCCATCGGACGTGATTTATTTCGCTATTACGCGATACCCACGACGGAATCGAACTGGTCGCGATACCGAGAGGCCTACTTCTCGCTGCTTCCCCATTCGCTCCAGGAACGAGGGGGCCAGATTCTCCCTGGAGTCACGCACCTCATGAACCGATTAAGACACCAAGAGAATGTGTTCCTCGGTCTTTTAACCGGTAACTTTGAGGAAGGAGCGCGGCTGAAGCTGCAACATTACCGACTTGATTCTCATTTTAAGATGGGGGGCTTCGGAGACCATGAGTTGGAACGCGACGACGTTGCTCGGGCAGTCTTCTCGAGGTTACGAACCGATCTGCCGGATATTGATCCGGCTGACATCTGGGTCATTGGCGACACTCCCAGTGACGTGAAATGTGGTCGAGCCATTGGAGCCAAGACACTGGCCGTGGCGACCGGGGTCTTTGACATGGATCAACTGGCCTTATCCCAAGCGGACGTTCTGTTGAGCGATCTGACTCAGGCGGATGACTGGCTTTGCCAGTTTCTTTAACGATCAACCAAGAGCGACGATGCCGACTGGGCTCGCCCTGTCCTGTCAGACTGACACCGGTTTTGTCAGTCTAACATCAGGCCGCAGCATTGATGGGCATGTCACGGTTCTCGGAGGCGCGGTTCCCCTGAAAGGCATCTCTACTGCGAAGAATCGAATCGATGTCGAATCGTGTGCCAAAGTAATGCCGGCGCGCCTGTTCGTCACCCAACACCGTTTCGGCATCGCCGTTTGCCAAAATTCGCCCGCCGCACACAATATAATTCCGATCCGTGATTGTCAGCGTTTCCGTTTCGCGGTGATCCGTCAGCAGGATGGCAATACCCTGACGCCGCAGATCGGCGATCATGTCTTGAATGCTGTGGATCGTCACCGGATCGATTCCGGGAAAGGGCTCGTCGAGTAAGATCAGTTTCGGGTCGCTGGCAAGGCAACGGGCGAGTTCCAATCGACGACGTTCCCCTCCGGAGAGGGTGCTCGACAATTGTTTTCGTTTGCTCAATAGACCGAAGCGATCAAGGAGTTCGTCAGCGCGGGCCATTCGATCTCGATAGGACATGGGCTGAAACTCCAGCACCGCATACAAATTCTGCTCTGCAGACAGCTTGCCGAAAATACTGTCTTTTTGAGGGAGATAACCCATGCCATGTTGAGCACGTTTGTAAAGCGGCCAACGCGTGACATCGACGCCGTTGAAGAAAACTCGCCCCTCCGTAGGCGTGACCAACCCGACAGCCATGCTGAAACTTGTTGATTTTCCAGCTCCATTGGGGCCGAGCAATCCAACAATTTCCCCAGGTTCCACATGAAAGCTAACCCCATCAACGGCACGCTTTGACGGATACTGCTTGACCAAATTGACGCATTCCAAAAGCGACATGATCTGTCCTCCCTGACAAAAACAGCACTCGTATCAAACCTCTGTGACTCGCACAATCCGCCTCTCACTAGCGAATTCTCTTCCATCTCCACCATTGCGGATAAAATGGCGCCACATATTTCGGATAATTGGCGGCAGCCAATTGTTCTTCCGCCACTTGCTTGCGAACCCAATCGGGTGAGTTTTTGTCGATAAACTGAGGGGCGGGACTGTGTCCCTTGAGCATAAAACCTCTGCCACCGTTCAGGAACGGGATTCCGTGTGGCCAATACACAAAAAACGCCTTGCCAATCAATGCTTGTCGGCTGACGGCGTGGCGGTTGGCCGCATGTCGGATCTGATTCGGCCACAATCGACTGTCCTGACTGCGGGGACTATTGTCGCCCATGACAAAAAATTCGTCGGGGCCAAGTTGCGTGAAATCTGCCGGCTTGGATTTGGATTGATACATTTCCCCCCAAACTTGGGGGTTGTCCAAGTAGTCATGCAATGGCACACGTTCATCAACTTCGCTTCCGTGTCCGGTGAACGTCCCCGCATTGTTGGTAACACTGTCCGCGCGGTAATAAATGTCGCGTTCGATTTGCAGGTCGGAGATCTGCAATGAGACACCTTGCGCAGCGATGCCGGCGGGAGTCAAATCCACATCTTGAGGGTTACGATTCGCCGGAGGCTCGAATTCGGCACCGTCTCCAAAGGGTATCAGGCCGCTTCTCCACCAACTGTCATTGACCCACAAGCACAACCGGTCATCAACATTGGCGAATTTTAACGTATATGTCCCCGAGCCGGTGATCGACGTTGCGGCTCGTGCCAACACAATGTCCGTAGCCGTCTCAGGATCGGCGGCAAGGTCATCGTTGCGGGTCAACGTGGCCTGTCCGCTGGGCAAATCGATTCGACAACGATAGCGACGAACACCCTCAACCAATTCCAGAAGAATAAACGATTGGCTGCCGGTAAACGCTCCGATTGTGGCCTTGCATGACATTGTCAGGTCGCCGACCCAATACCGGTCATCGTCAGTCCCCGAAGAGCGACCTCCGGTGTAGGTGTTGTAGCCACAAAAATCGGCAATCAACTGGGGACGGGGATTGGCGGTGGGGGGGGTATTGTTTTCGACCGCACCCCAATCGGCCTCTGTCGGCACAAAATGTTGATAGCGAATCCATTTAAGTTTTTCCGAAGACTGCAGTTCCAACCGGCGCGTCTTCAACTGGCGAGACCAGCCATTGGGGTCGATCGTCCAACCATCGACCCCGGCAGCTGTGCCGGTTTTCTCGACAGACCGCCATGACTCAGGCCAGCCATGCTCGATCAGATTCAGGGGCGGATGACGATCATCAAACACCATTTGCTGCAACAATTTCTGCTTATCGGGATCCTGTTTGCGAGTGATCTGAAACGGGTCCTTGTCGCTCCGACGAGAATAAACGTCACCACGTTCAATTCGGAGCGATTCGTGAGGCAGGCCGACCAGCCTTTTGATGTAGTTTTTTTGAGTGTCCTCGGGGTATCGAAAAACGATCACGTCCCAACGACTTGGCTGCCCAAATTGATACGCAGACTTATTCACCAGAATCCGGTCACCGGTAAACACGTTGAGCGGTTTCACATCATGTAAATTCCGGCAGTTCTCACACAGAGAGGCATCGATCCGGCGCGAGCCAACCAAATATGTTCCCGTGTCTTCATCGAGTTCGTCGCTGGCACCGATCTTGTACTGATGCCCACAGGTGGGACAAGTCACGTCTTTATTGCGACCCAGCAATGTTGGTGCCATTGATCCGGTGGGAATGACAAACGCCTCGGCCGCGAAAGTCCGGAAAAGTAGGGCGAGAACAAACGCAAATGCAATCGACTCGCATGTTTCGCGTGAGGCTCCTTGCGGCGGGCCTTTTTTGGCATCGGTCACTCCGACCGCTGGCGTCCCCGCGTCATGAAGGACGGATGGTGACGGTGGCTGTTTTTTCGACATCGGTGACTCAATTCCAAGAAGCAAAACTAAGAACGCTCCGGCTAAACTCAACACGATAACGGCCGCTCAATTTAATCCATACCACATCTGTTGCAGACTATAACGAATCAAACTCGGCGAGAAAATGCGGATTTCGGAGAAGGCTAACGCCTCTAGCCAACACGGTCATCCGAGCAAAACTTTTCGGACTGCTTGTCGGGCTTCCGTTGTGGTGGCAGAATCGAGCTTCAGCTCCCCCTCCGGATTTCCACCCTATGGAAAACGTGCAATGCTTCAGACGGCGAAGTTTCCTTTGATCCTTTTTCCAATGATTCTTCTGCAACTGGGACATTCGGTCCTCGCCGATGATTGGCCCCAATGGATGGGCCCCGGACGCGATGGTATTTGGCGAGAGGCGGGTATTGTGGATGTTTTTCCCGTGGGCGGCCCGTCCGTTCGGTGGCGAACCAAGATCGGCGGCGGATATTCCGGGCCCGCAGTGGTCGGCGATCGTGTTTTTGTCACCGACAAATTGTTGCCGGACGGGGTCACAGATCCAAGTAATCCTTTTGAGCGAGGGGAAGTTCAGTCGACGGAACGAGTCCTTTGTCTAAATGACGCCGACGGCTCGATTCTGTGGAAGCACGAGTATCCCTGTCCGTATACGGTCAGTTACCCGGCCGGTCCCAGAACGACTCCTCTCGTCAAGGAAGGACAAGTCTATACCCTAGGTTCCGAGGGGGATCTACTCTGCCTCAATGCCGAAAACGGTGAAGTGGTCTGGTCCAGAAATTTCAAGACGGAGTACGGTCGTGGGACATCGCCCATCTGGGGCTATTCGTCTAACCCTCTGCTCGACGGTGACCGACTGATTTGCCTGATCGGCGGCAACGGAACAACAGTGGTGGCTTTTGACAAATCGACTGGTCGCGAACTGTGGCGCGCGCTCGATTCCTCAGATCGCCATGGTGCGGGTTATGGCTCACCGGTCATCGTGGAGACGGGTGGCGTCCGGCAATTGATTGTCTGGCATCCCTCGGCCATCAGTTCCCTTGATCCGGTCACAGGCGACGTCCACTGGAATCAATCGTTTGAGGTCAAAGAAGGACTGACGGTCGCCACTCCGCGACTCAGTCAGGACAATCAATTTCTCTTCGTCAGCGCATTCTATAACGGGTCTCTCTTATTGCGACTTGACCCCAACAGGCCGGAAGCATCCGTCGTCTGGCAGCGAGTGGGTCAGAGCGAACGACTCACCGATTCGTTGCACTCCCTGATGAGTACGCCCGTGATTGAGAACGGTTATCTTTATGGGGTGTGCAGTTTCGGTGAACTTCGATGTCTTGAATTAGCAACCGGTGACCGCAAATGGTCCACTTTCGAGCCGACGAGCGGTGAATCGATGCGATGGGGTACGGCTTTCCTTGTCAAGCATCAAAACCGATACTTCCTGTTCAATGAGAAAGGGGATCTCATCATCGCCCGCCTGACTCCGGAGGCCTATACCGAGATCAGCCGAGCGCATGTACTCGAGCCCACTGGACCGGCTCAACGGCGCCATGTCGTGTGGACCAATCCGGCCTACGCTAACCGCTCCGCCTATGTCAGAAATGACCGGGAAATTGTCAGCGTCTCACTTGCCAAACAAGGGATCGTTCCCTGAATCAACTGTTTTTCCCCTGTGATTTGAGGGGGACAGATTCCTTTCGGGAATAAGCAGGGACAATTTGTGATTAATTTTTCACCAGACAGAACGTCGTTCCAAGTAAAAACACATCACGATTCGGTCACAATGTTTCACAGCAACTCACATTCTCGACAGACACGAGGGCGAGGTTCAATTGAGCAAGGTTCTGATTCGTTTTCAGGCTGTGACCAAACGTTTTGATGCGGTGACCGCGTTAGATCACGTGAGCTTTGACGTGAGAGCCGGGGAATTTCTCGCGCTTTGCGGAGAAAATGGGGCGGGAAAGAGTACCCTCGTAAAGATTCTGTCGGGAGTCATTACCGACTTCGAAGGACAGATTGTGCTGGACGACAAACCGCTTTCTCTGAACGGGACGCGCGACGCTCAAGAACATGGAATTTGCATAATTCACCAGGAACTCAATCTTGTCG
>Ga0114966_10001452_pt1 | contig 21909 bp, 13 predicted proteins | sample M_130207_XF_Meta_FD_87029 | JGI IMG/M metagenome (GOLD analysis project Ga0114966, IMG submission 87029) | Freshwater microbial communities from Lake Montjoie, Canada to study carbon cycling - M_130207_XF_MetaG | ecosystem: Environmental > Aquatic > Freshwater > Lake | place: Lake Montjoie... | reverse complement strand
TCGCTGCGGCCCGGGCTGATTCGTTCCTGGCCCGGTTCGACGCCAATCATGACGGCATGGTCGTTCGCACCGAGGCCAGCCGAATCGTTCGTGACTATTCCTTCTCGATCCTCGATGCCGACGGCGATGGCCAAATCACCCGCGACGAGGCGCTCCGCGCGATGCGGGGGCGCCGTTGACCCCTGATCCCGCGCCGTCGGGTCATGGGCCCGGCGCGACATCGGCCGCTCCCTCCCCGCCGAGGCTCTCGGCTACCGCGCGGGCGTTCGCAGCCGTCATCGATCATCCCTGGCTCTGCCTCCTCTTCGCCCTCGGGCTCTCGGCATTGGCCGGCGCCGGCTACCGCGATCCGGGCTTCGCCGAAGCAGTCTGGAAGGGAACCTGGTGGCAGGCAGAGGGGGACGAGGGCGCCGCCAAGGACCAGCCTGTCGGCGCCGCAGGGGGGCCGGCGAGGCGCGCAGGCCGCGGCCGAGGCTCGGCCCTCGGCCGGGCCGACGCGATCATGGTGGTGGAATGCCCGCAGATGTTCACCCGCGAAGGGACCGTCGCCCTCCGGCATGTCGTCGAGCGCTTGGAAAGCCTCGACGCGGTGGCCGGGATCACCTGGCTCGATCGGGCGCCGCCGCTCAACATCTTCGGCCTCGACGAGCCGATCCTCCCACGCGGCCCTGCTTCACCGAAGCGCTTTGAGGTGGCGCGAGCCAAGGCCCTCGGCCATCCGCTCGTTGTCGGCCAGCTCCTCTCCCCCGATGCCCAGACACTGCTCCTTCTGATCACCTACGACTGGGCGTTGGTGCAGGACGAGGCCGACGTCACCGAAGCCCTCGTGGAGACGGCCGAGGCTGCGGCGGCCGCGCATCCAGAGGTGCCGATCTCGGTGGCTCTCACCGGCCCGGTGCCGATCCGGCTGGAATGGGTGCGCAACCGCGACGCCAACGAACGGCTCTTCCAGTTTGTTGGCTACGGACTGATTCTCGCCCTCTCCGCCGTGCTCTTCCGGGGGCTCTCGGTCGTCTTCGTCACCGCTTTGGCGCCGAGCTTGGGTGTCTTCTGGACGCTCGGGCTCGTCCGCGCGATCGGCCTCCAGGACAACCCCTTCAGCCACGTCATCCTTCCGGTGCTGCTGAGCCTCGTCGGCTTTGCCGATTCGGTCCACATGATGGTCGACATCCGCCGCGGGCTCGCCGCCGGGCTGACGCCGCGCGAGGCCTGCCGGCGCGCGATCGGGACCGTCGGCGTGGCCTGTTTCCTGACGATGATCACGACCGCGATCGGGATGGCGTCGCTGTCGCTGGCGCGCCATGAGGTGGTCCGCGACTTCGGCTGGTCGTGCGTGATTGGCGTCGCTTGCACGTGGGTGGCGGTGCTGACGGTGCTGCCGCTGTGCTGCGCCACCCCCTGGGGCCGCGTTCTCGCCCGCGGTGCCGGCCGAGAAGTGATCGGCGGCCAACTCCACCACATCGCCCGCGGCATCGACTTCACCCTCCGCCACGCCCGGATCACCTGCGCCCTGACGATCGGGCTGTTTGTGGTGCTCGGATTCGTGGCCCTAAGGCTCGAGCCGGATGACCGGAAGGCGAACATTCTCCCCCCCGGGAGCGCCGCGCAGCGCGCCCTCGACCACCTCGACAAGGCGATGGGGGGGCTCGACGTCTGCTCGGCCGATCTTGAGTGGACCGACGGAAAGACTCCGGAGGAGATCGCCGATGTTCTCGGCGAGGTCAATGGCGTGATCGCCGCCGAATCGCTCCTCGGCCACCCGCTCTCCGTCTGCCGGCTCATCGATGCCCTCCCCGGGGAGGGGCTGGCGCGCGATCGGATGGATCTCCTCGACCTCCTCCCGCCGCCACTCAAGGAGAGCCTCTACGATCCGGTGAAGCGGACGGCGCGGGTGACCTTCCGCGTCCCCGACCGGGGTACGGCCGCCTGCAAACCGACGTTCGAACGGGTTGACGAGGCCCTGAAGCGGATCGAGGGAGCGCATCCCGGCTTCGAGCTTTCGCTTTCGGGCGAGCCGATCGTGCGCTGGCGCGAACTCTATCAGGTCGTCGTCGACCTGGCCCGCAGCCTCGGGACCGCCGCGATCGAGATTCTCGTCGTCATGATGGTGGCGTTCCGGTCGCTGCGGCTGGGGCTGATCGCGATCATCCCCAACATGCTCCCGCTGGCCGCCGCCACCGGCTGGATGGTGGCGACGGGGCAGCCGCTCGACATCGTCTCGGTGTGTGCCCTGACGATCTGCCTGGGGATTGCCGTCGACGACACGATCCACTTCCTCTCCCGCTACCGCTTCGAGCTCAATCAGGGGCTCGAGAAGACCGAGGCGATCCGTCAGGCGTTCGCCGAGGTGGGGACCGGAATGATCATGACGACGATCGTGCTCGTGGCCGGATTCTCGGCGGTTCTCGCCAGCGAAAGCCGCGACCACCGTGACTTCGCCTCGCTCGGTATCGTCACCCTCGGCATCGCGCTTTTGTGCGACATCTTCTGCCTGCCGGCGCTCGTGAAGGTGTTTGACAAGCCGCCGAAGTCGGCGCGTAGTCCGCTTGACGGATGACCTTCACACGCCATCCCTTCTTGTACTGCCGGCCTTTGTGAAACCGCCTCGCGACAGGTGGCCGTGGAATTAGCGGGATTCGTCAGACAGAGGGTTGTGCCAGTCAACCGACGGAAATCGGCCGAAGTCGCGGTCGCTCGAGCAGAGCGTGCAGCCGTGCCCAACGGCAATGGCCGCGAGGTTAGCGTCCGGGATCAGGTTCGGAGCTGCCGAAGCCTCGTTCACGAGGCGGGAGAGAATACTCCAGTGATCGCGTGTTTCATGGACAATGCGGACGCACGGCTGCTTGAGCCAACGATCAACCCGCGCAACCGCCTCGACGCGCGACAGTGGGTTGGTGAGGATTCTTGGGTTCGTGGAAATCCCCAAAAATCCGTTGATCACCTGCCAGGCGAGGCCGAAGTCTGCGGTCCCCGAGCGTTGGGCATCCCACCAAGCTTTGGCCTGATCGTGGTGTCTCGAAAGCCTGTGCTCAGCGTAAAGAATCAAGGATAGCCCGGTCAATGGCACTTCCGCAAGCGTTGCCCGGCTGATGAGCGGCTCGTGAGTCGGGTGCTCCTGTGTCCTGGCCCGCACCAGGTGCTTCCCAGTCCGCTTGCGTTCCTCCCGGAAGTGGCGGTTTTCTGGTTTGTGCGCGGAGTCTCTCCGAGTCGGGCCGCCTGGCGGCTTCGTTGATACATCGCGCCCGGCTGGGTTCAGAGGCTGTGGATATCGATCACGGGCAACTCGTCGGGCGACACCTGAACCGCTTCGCGATCGTCATGGACCTGCACGCGATCGCCCCAGTCGGTGGGCGGGCCGCGAGCAGGTGAAAGTGGAGGCGGCTCGAGCGTTTCGCCAAGATGGGTCAGGATCTTGCGGATCGGCCCTTGTTCCGTGATGAACGCGATGAGCCGGATGTCGCCGCCGCAGGCTGGGCACTCGAGCGGAAACTCCTCACCCACCCGGGCTAGGAGTTTCGCCCACGCAATCCGGGAGGTGTCATGCGAACGGGGCTTTTGATTCGCTTCGCAGCAGCCTCTGGAGCCGTGACCGTCGTTTCCATGCCCGCTAACCGCGGCCTCGGGTTGCGTGCCGACATTCCCAATCGCCAGCGCCGTGACGGTTTTTCGCAGCTTGTGGTTCGGCGCGAATACTCCGTGATACCGATGCCGGTGCTTCCGCGGTGGCGGCACGAGATCGGCGAGCCGGTCCAAAAACTTAAACGGCGTGAACTCGACGACGCCATTGGCCCCCGACCGCGTGGACTTTCGGCCGCGGCCGGGCCCGACCCAGTTGGCGGCTTTGTGCCTGGGAAGCACGTAGCGGACGCGGGCGATCGCACCGCCATACCCGCTCGACAGATCACGCAGACCGATGCGATCGAACTGGCATCGGCGTGCACCGAAACCACACCCCACCCGTGGGGCTGTCGTTGATGCCGACCGTGACCTTCGTGATGTCGCCGAGCAGCCCCTTGTGGACCATGTTCACCGCCCGCAGGAACTGGTCTTTCTGGCTCCGCTGCTGGGTGCCGATGAAAAACTGCTGCTTCGGAAACTTCGCCGCCGCCGCCCGGGGGCTGTCCATGCACGCGACGCTCACGGCAGCGTCGACCGCGCCCGCACCTGATGAGAGTCGCTCGCGTCGGCCTTGCCGCCGCACTAGTGTACGGGCGCACACTTATCTCGTCCATGCCCCGGTGCGATGATGGTCGCCGTCCTGACTGCGTCGCCGACGCGGCCCAAAGTCCGCCCGCACGTCGGCACTGCGAGTTCCCGCCGCTACGAGCGACGCCGGCCGGAGAAGACTCGCTCTACAAGATCGTCTCGGAGCACCTCGAAGGCTGGCTCGAGAATCGGTCGGTCGCTGAGCATCCCGTTTCGGTGCACGTCGAACGGGAGCTGCGGTCATACCTCACCTGTGGCATCCTCTGCTTCGGATTTGGCTGGGCACGCTGTACGTCGTGCGGGCAGGGTTTTGTCGTGGACTTCTCGTGCAAGGGCCGGGGTGTCTGTCCCTCTTCCGATGGCCGCCGAATGGCGCAGACAGCTGCGCATCTCGTCGATCGCGTCATTCCCCCGGTGCCCGTGCGGCAGTGGGTGATCTCCGTGCCGAAGCGATTGCGCTGCTTCCTCGCTGACCGGCACAACGCTATCGCGGCCCTCACGAGGATCTTCGTCGAAGAGATCGAGCGGCTGCTGTGTACTGCGGCGGGCTCGACACGTGAAGGCGACAGGCCAAGCGCGGCTCGCCCGCGACTTGGCGCCGTCTCCTTTCTGCACCGCTTCGGATCGGCGCTCAATCACCATGTGCATCTGCATGCATGCGCGACCGACGGCTTCTTCGTGCCGAACGGTGACCGGCCGCCGGCGTTTCTGCCGGCTCGGCCGATCACCCAGGCCGATCTGGCCACGCTCGCCGAGAAGGTGCGCCGTCGTGTCGTGCGCTGGTTCCGCATGAAGCGGTTCCTCGATGCCGACGCGGCCGCCGCAATGCTCCGCTGGGAAAACAGTGGTTTCTCGGTGGACGCAAGCGTCCGGATCACGCTCATCAACCGCGAAGTGCCGAGCTACTTTCAAAGTCTCGAGCATCTGCTGAGATACTGTGCCCGGCCGCCCTTCGCGCTGGAACGGCTCTTCGTGAGGTGCGCTGAAGATGGCCGGATCACTTGCGTCCGCTACGTGCTCCCCCGACACAAGGCGGCCAACTGGGTCGGCCAGGGGCGCGAGCGGAAGTCCACGCGGCCGAGCGCCAACGGCGTCGTCGAACTCTCGCCGTGTGACTTCTTGGACCGGTTGGCCGATCTCGTGCCGCCACCGCGGAAGCACCGGCACCGTTACCACGGCGTGTTTGCGCCGAATCACAAGCTCAGGTCCGCCGTCACGGCGCTGGCGAAAAGGCAAGGTCGGCAAGCAACGCGAGGCCGCAACGGGCGGGTATGGGAACGAAGGTCGCGCCACCGGAGGCTGCTTCGGCCCTGAGCGTGGCTAGGAAACTCCTCGGCGCCGCCACGATCGGGCCGCATCGAGCCAGACCAGCCCCGGCTGTTGCTCCTCGTGATCCGCCCCGCTCGGCCGACGCTTGCCGAACTGCCATTGGCCGACCTATCCTTCAACTTGGGGGCAAACTTCGTGTGAAACTGGCGGCCTCTCTGTTCGTGCCGAGCTGCTAGCGATGTTGGTTTCGCACTTGCGGGCAAGCCGCCAGTGGCACCCATACGAGCCAATTTCGCCCGACTCAATCCTTGAACAACCCAGCGTTCACCATCGCCGGAGTCAGCAGCAGTTCGGCGAGCACGGCCATGGCTAGCGAGAAGCTCAAATAAGTACCCAGCACCCACACGCCAAGATAGTCGGAGAAAATACACGGCGAAAAGCCGACGCAGAGGATGACCGTCGTCATCATGATCGCCGGACCGGTGTATTGCATCGTCGTATGTAAGGCTGTCTTGCGGTCTCGGGTCCTGGCGAATTCGATGTGATAGCGATGCAGAAAGTGGATGGTATCGTCGACGGCGATGCCTAGCGCGATGTCTGGCAGGCCGAGAATGTCGCTATCGATGACGCCCATCGTCAGAGAAAGAAAGCCGACGAGCAGCATCAGCGGCAGCAAGTTAGGTGCGAGCGCCATGACCGCATTGCGCACCGACTGAAACGCAATCGATAGTATGAATGTGATCGCGGTGAAACAAATCACGAATCCCTGCACCTGGCTGCCGATGATCGACCAAACCGCATCACCGAGAATAACGTACGTCCCCGAAAGGTCGGTCGAGACGCCCTCGAGATGTGCGTCCGCGACGATCTTCTCAAGCACGGGAGTGAGCCGCCGCACTTCGACAAGGTCGTTGGTGTTGGCGTACAGGATCATCCGCATCTCGGCGAAGTCGGGGCGTACAAACCAACCCATGTCTTCGCCGTCGGGATTTGCGAGCAGTTGCACGCTCGATTTCGCCATGGTGACCGAGTTCGGCAGGCCGTCTTCGCTACCGTAGCCGACCATCGAATCGACGATGCGAAAGTGATCGAGCACGGACCGCGCATTCTTGATCGATGGGTGCTCTTCCAGCTTAACTTCGAGCGTGGCGAGTTGTCGCAAGGTATGCGGCGAAAATAAAACTTCGGGCGGCCCCTTGATGAATAGCTCCAAGCCTGTCGCGCCCAGGAAATGCTGGGCGACGAAGCGGTCGGTGGATGCGACGGGGTGATCGTAGGGAAAGCGCTCGGAGAAATTGGACTTCACCCCCATTTTTGTCGCCGCCCACGTCGAACCGAGCAGCAGCGCGATGCAGACGCCGATTACCTTCCAAGAGTGATTGAGGCTGATGCGTTCGAAGAACAACACCAGACTTTGGATCCTCCGGTCGAGCAAGCGGCCGAATGGTCCCGGCATGGTGCGGGGCGCGGGCTTCGTCCAAAAGAAAATCGCCGGCAACAGAGTGAGTGCTAACATCAAGGCGATTGAGCAGCCGACCGCCGCCGCAAACGCAAACTGTCGTGTCGCGGGCACGGGCACCGTCGCCAGGCTCATGAAGCCGACGAAAGAAGTCGCACTCGTCAGAATGCACGCCGACCCAGTTTCTTGAACCGCAGTCACGATCGCATCGAAATGTTCCCGGCCGCGGCGCATCTCGTTCTGATAAGCCGTCGCCAGGTGAATCACGTCGGACGTGCCGATGACGATCACCAACAGCGGCGTCGCCGCCACCAACACGCTCAACTCGTTGAACGTCAGCGTGGTAATCGCGACCGCCCACAACATGGCGACGCACACAATCACGACGGCGGCGATGAGCACCGCGAAACGCCGCAGCATGATCCAGACCAACAGCGAAATCAGCCCCAGACAGATGGGCGTGAGAACCAGCAAGGCTTCCGCTAGCTCCGAGAACAGCCAGGCTTGGTTGATCGCCATGCCGGTGCAGTAAATTCCGGTTGCTCCCAAACCGTGGCGGCGGAGTGTCTCCTCGAACCTCAGCCGGAGTTTGATCTGGCCGAACACGCCGATCGACGCGATTGCCTTGAGCCGCACGACCATGCCCTGCGACTGGCCGTCTGCAGAAAGCAGCGTCCTCTGCAAAAATGGGTCGGCGAGCAACTCTTCCTTAAGCTCGGCAAAGTCGAGATCCTTCTGAGCCGATATGTCGAGCGGCCAATAGGGTTTGAGCTCCGACGATTTTTGCGGCGGCTTACCGGCTTCGAGCTTGCGCCGCAGCGCCGCCCGGGCTGCCATCGTCCGAATCACGCGCCCCTTTGTCGGCTGGCGGTAGCGGACTGCGTCGGCCAGAGAATCGACCCGCTGTACTTCGGGAAACTGGCGAATTTCCTCGGCCGCGCTGCGAATGGCGTTCAACGTTTGTGCCGTAAATAGCGCATCGCCTTCTTGCGTGACGAGATAGGCAAGGTCGTCGCCGTGGCCGCCGTAACTCTGAATTCGCGATTGATAGGCGTCGTACGAAGTCTGCTCGCCCATGAAGGTCTGCAACATCGAGTTGCCCAGCTTGGCACGCGAGCAGATGAACGCCGCCGCGATGGAAACGAGAATGACGACGGCGACAATTAGCAGTCGCCGGTGAACAATCCACTCGGCCGCCCAGCGGGGCAGCATTCCATCATGCAGCTTCGGAAACCTCATTTTTCGAATATAACATACTGCGGGAACCCTGTCAGGGTTTCGGCGCACGTTGCCCGTCGCCGCCTGCAACAAGTGGCTAGAACGCTCCGCAGAGCCGCATCGCTCCATCTTCCATCTTTCAAGCATCGCCCGACGAACTGCCGGCGATCGGCATCCGCAGCCTCAAAGCCTTGCTGGACGCTCGGCGTCAAAGCGTTGCCCTGAGGCCAGACTCGGCGACGGTCCGCGCCGACGCCACAACGCCACCGCACGGGGCAGGTGGGCGATCCAGGACCGGCCCACGGGGCCCGTGAGCCACGGGCTCGCAGACCACAAACCGCTCATCAGCCGGGTGATGGCTGTGAAAGGGCCATTGACCGGGCTATCCTTTTTTCGGTTTCGCTACACCACCCGCGCGACGCTCGACGCCATGCTGATCCGCATGCGTTGAGCCTATTTATGCCGACGACTTGCGTACCGCTGACGCCGTTGGAAGAGTCGCTGATCGTCGACGATCGGGCGTCGTATCCGTGGAATATCTTGTACCGGCTCCAGTTCGGCGAGCGATTGGATCGGACAAAGTTCGAGGAAGCATTAGCGTCCACGTTAGCGCGGCATTGGCATTTGCGGTCCCGTGTGCGGCGCCGTTGGACGCAACGTTTTGTGCGCGAGCTTGCCGCCGAAAGCCCGCGGCCGCGGATCCACTGGAACGAGCATGAGTTAGGCCGGTGGCCTCGCGTTCACAAGCTCGATGCCGCAGCCGGCGAAACGCTGGAGTTCTGGGTCCGCGCCGGCGAAGCACATTCGGAACTACTGGTTCATGTGCATCACGTGGCGGTCGACGGCTTGGGGGCGGTGCAGTTCCTGGGCGATTTGCTGACGGCGTATCACGGCGCGGAAGCGAGTTCGGGCCCCGTCGCGGTGAAAGATGCATCGCCGACGGAGTCACCGAGGGGTGCGGAGTTGCCTCGCGGTGTGGAGGGGAATTCTTCCGGTAACGGATTGAGAAAAACTGGCAAACAGATCCTCGACGGCGTGCAATGGGTGCGGCAATTCCTGACGCGGCGACCGGTGCCGCTCGTTCCGCATGAAGCAGCTTCGCGCGACCAACCGCTTTCGGCAAACTACCCGACGCTCAACGCCCACACCTTTACTGCAACCGAGACCGCAGCCCTGCTGGCGAGCGCTCGACAACTATCGGTTTCGCTAAACGATCTGCTGCTGCGCGATCTATTCGCCACCCTTTTCATCTGGCGACGCGAACGGGGCCACGCCGAGGCCGAGCAATGGTTGCGGATTTTAGTGCCGATGGACGTGCGCACCGCCGCCGATCGCGACCGGCCAGCGGCCAACCGGATGAGTGGCGTGTTTCTCGACCGACGCGAAATCGACGGGCAGGATGCGGCCGCCCTGCTCCGCAGCCTGCACGACGAAATGACGGCGATCAAGCGGAACAAATCGCAGCGAGTCTTCCTGTTGACGTTGCGAGTTTCGTCGTTCGTGCCGGGCCTTATTGGCTGGGTGGCGCGGCGAGCCAAGGTGGTGCACACGGCGATCCTCTCGAACCTGGTCCGCCCGTTCGCCGAACTGCCGCTGCCGCGCGACCAGGGACGCCTCATCGTCGCAGGCCTACCCTTGGATTCGCTCGAGTTCTTCCCCCCGATCCGCCCCCACACGTGCCTGGCGTACGGCATCGCCACCTACGCCGGCCGACTTACGATCGGCCTCCACGCTGACTCACGCTTCCTCGCTCCAAATGACTGCGTGGAGCTATTGACACGCTATATAGCGCAACTTTCCGCCTCGCAAAAAGAGTCCGACGGTAACCGCCCCACCAAGGAATAAGCGGCGTACGCCCACAAGTCGGCGCAAGAAACAAACCGCGAACACTAGGTGCCCGCACCTTCAAGTGGAGCGACGAGGGCAAAGAAGTTGCTCGCTCGGCCGCCCGGCGTCATAGCGGTGAACGCTTTCCCATACGAGGAGGGTGTCTGAAACGCTATCCATCCTCACGGAGGCCCAACGCCATGATCGTCTGTCAGTCACCTGTATGGGCCTGCCGCCAGCTTGAACAAAGCGGGGCATCAATGCTTTTGTGAAAGTGATTCACCCCCAAACCGGATTCCGCTGACTCGCGACTATAACGATGAACAGGGGCGGCCTTTCTACCCTAGAGTCTCGAACGCGGGGTCCGTAGCGAACGGGCCATGACGCTCGCGGTCGCCGAGATGTACGTGCAGGGCGTCAGTGCCCGGAAGTTCACGAGGGTCGTCAAGCAGCTCTGTGGACTCCAAGTCACCTTCGCTCAGGTCAGCAGAGCCGCCGCCGCACTCGATGAGGAACTAGCCGCCTGGCGGAACCGTCCACTCGATGAAGTGACCTCCCTGACCCTAGACGCCCGGTACGCAAAGGGCTCACAGCTACGGTCGCTACCACAAGACCGCCCCCGGGCTTGCAGCCTGGCTCGAACAGAACTTCCCCGAGGCCCTCACCGTCTTCGCTTTCCCTGCGCTCACCGGCGGAGGTTACGAACCCACAACGGACTCGAACGACTCAACAAGAAGATCAAACGCCATTCCCGTGTCGCGACTCTGTTCCCCAACGAGGCATCACTGCTCAGACTCATCTCAGCATTCCTAAGCGAGATCAGCGACGACTGGGAAACCCAACGGTCTTACCTGAACATGAAAGCCAGATGACCCGCTGGATCATCCAGGCATTTACAGAAAAGGGGTTGCTTTATCGCGGGACGTCCGCGCTTGCGCGATTCTTTGGATGAGGGCGCCGGCAAGGGAAGCTGTCTGACTGGTCAGGTAGAAGTGGTCTCCCGGAAGGCGGATGGACTCAACACCGCCCGAAATCAAATTCTTCCACCCCTCCCAGGCCTCGTCCGTAGACTGAGGGTCGTCATGCCCGCCGATGAGCGTGACGGACACCGAAAGTGCTGGACGTGGCGGGTGCGCATAGCGCTCGATAGCGGCAATGTCGGCACGAATGACCGGTAGAAATAGGCCCAGCAACTCCTTGTCATCGAGAATGTGACGCGAGATCCCACCATAGCGCGCTGATAACTCTCGAATGAACTCGTCAGCCGGCAGACCAGACAAGAGACTTTCACCGGGAACAGCACCATGGGCGCGGCGCCCTGAGAGAAACAGATGGCGCGGAATCCGGACCCTGTCACTGGACAGAATGTGGGCTGCCTCGAAGGCGACGAGGACGCCCATGCTATGCCCAAAGAACACTTGTGGAAGTGGCGGCAATTCGACAAGCGCCGCTGCGGCGCCTTGGGCCATCTCCAGGATGCCCTCAGCGAAGGGTTCGCGGATCCGCGCCTCCCGGCCAGGCGGCACGATTGCGACCACCTCGAGCCAATCGGGCATCTGCTTTGCAAGCTTGTAGTAGGCAGCAGCACCACCGCCCGCATGAGGAAAACACACCAGCCGTATTTCGCTGCCAGGGTTTTTTGAAAATCGGGTCAGCCACTTGCTCATCGTCATGGAGTACTTTCTACTGTAGCACCAGTCGAAACTGAAATAGCCTGATGATCAATGTAACTGTGCATCTGTCGCGGATTGATGATGCTGCGATTGCCGCGCATCGTCACTTACTGAGTACCGACGAAATTGCGATGGCAGGGCGATTTCTGCGAAAGGAAGACGGTGAACTTTTTTCGATGGGACGGGTACAGCGGCGTCTCGTTCTCTCAGAGTATCTTGGCATCGAGCCTGCCCTGATGGAATTCACCCTCGGAGAGTTCGGAAAGCCCTTCCTTCGCAATGCCAATGTTCCTCGTGTAAGTTTCAACAGTTCCCATTGCTCTGGGCGCGTAGCGGTCGCCGTCGCTGCTGGCGCCCTTGACATTGGTGTGGACATTGAACGGCTGAACCGCGACGTTTCCGACACGCTTATGCATGCGAACCTCTCAGCGGGGGAGCAAGGGTGGCTTCGTACCTTACCTCCGCCGGCACGCCCGGCTGGCTTCATGCGCCTCTGGACTTGCAAGGAAGCGGTCATGAAGGCCTCAGGGCTCGGCCTCCAGCTAGACCCGAGCACCATAGACCTCGAACCGGAGGCTCAGGCTTTGGTTTCGCTGCCAGCCGCGCTGGGTGATCCCCGCGACTACCTTCTCGTGAGCCAAATTCTTCCCGACGGTTTCGGGCTCGCGACGTGCGTTCATGGCGCCGGGACGCGCGGCATTGAGGTCAGGATCTGCGAGGATCAGTGGCCGCGAGACTGAGGGCGCAGCCCCGACCGGAGACGCACAAAGGTGAGCCCACACCACCGCCATGGTCCGCGGAGCGGCTGGCGGTAGATCCGAAGCGCCTCCGGATGCGATTGCTTCCAGACGTCGGGGCGAAGCGTGTCGTAGTTCGTCTCCCCGGCCAAGAGCCGGTCGAGGACGTCCTTCACGTACATGAAGACGTCGAGATCGTTCCGCGCGGCACTGCTGACGAGCGACATGAGGTTTGCGGCGCGATAGCCCGCCGCGACACTTCCGATGAACATCCAGTTTTTCCTGCCCAAGGCCACCTGCTTCATCAGCTGCTCGGTCTCGTTATTGTCGATCGGCATTAGGCCATCGTCCAGATAGACGAGCAGATGGTCGAACTGGTTCCGCAGGTAGGTCAGTGCCTGCCCGAAGGGCTCCTTCGGCATCACGTTGGATACGGCCTCACTGGCGAGATACTCCTGCATCCGTGTCCAGATCGGCCGAGCCTCGGCATATCGAAGCTCCTGACGTTCAGGCGGCGTGAGCCGCTTTGCCTGGTCCTCGATGTCATAGAGCTCCTGGAACATCGCCAGGAGCATAGTCGCGTGCGCGGGATGATTGTCCCGTGCATTGAAGACCTTGCGCCTGGCATGCGCCACGCAGGCAGCGCGGACGATCTTTCCATCGCTTCTGGTGCGCACCGCCTCGTATCCAGAGTAGCAGTCGGCCATCAGGCTCCCTGCGAAGCCGTCCGGGAACAGCTCCGGACCGTCCCGATGGCGGCTGACCGTGAAGTCGAACACGTTGATCGGCGCCGTGACGCTCCGATACACCCACATCTGCGACGTGATGCTGCCGCGCAGCTCCGCCTGCGCAGCCGCGATCACTTTGCGGGCGCGAGCGGCTTTCGGGTCATTCGGATCGAGGGGCGGCGGGGTGTCCTTCACGACGAGCGTCACCGTCGTGTCATCCGTGCCGATGATCGGGCCCGCCCGCACCACCTCCCGGAGGTGCGCGACCAAGGGTCGGATAAGATGAGCGGCCGATTCCAGGACGTTCAGGAGCGTGCTCCTAGCGGGCGTCCAGTCACACGACGCGAAGAGATCCTGCGGCGGTAGACGGGAAGGTGGTAGGCGTACTTCGCGACCATGATCTCGGCCGCCACGCTCGTGTCGTATCGGTTGCCCTCGACAAGGCCCGCGGGCCGAGGCGACTCGACCACGCCGCACTCGGGAGCCTTCGGGCAAGCGAGCTCGGGGATGCCCGTCCGACGCACCACGAGCTTTTGTGGAACGACCTCGAGCGTTTCCTGCCAGTCGTAGCCGATCACCTGCCGCTCGCCGTGCGCCGCACAGGTCTTTTGATTCCCCGGCACGTCGAGCTTCACCTCGTACCGCGGGAGGTGGGCCGGAAGCTGCTCGCTGCGGAACGTCTCCGTAGCCTGCTTCCGCCGCTCGTAGCCAGCGACCGTCTCCAAGGCAGCGTCAGCGATCCCTTCGGCTGCGTCGACGACTTCAGGCCAGTCGCCAAAGTCGAGGACGAACTGCTTCGGATCCGGCAGGTATCGCTCCATCTTCTTACGGAAGTCGAACTGCAGGGCGGCGTCCCGCTTAGCCTCGGCCTTGGCGATCCTGCTGCAGCCTCGACTACGGCCCGGACAAGATCCAGCCGATCGTCAGGCAGTTCCATCACCGCCCCCGTCGCGAACCGCAGCGTGACCGTCCCGCTGCCGACGACCTCGACCGGATAGAACACGGCCGGAGCGGTCCGTGGAGTTGGGGCGTCGTCCGCACACTTTCGCCGCCAGTACCAAAACGTCGGCACCGCCACCCGTTCACGCGTGCAGAACCGGGCCACCGTCAGGCCAGACTTCTCAAACCGCCGCAGCCGCTGCTACCACTCCGCCAACTTCCGTCGATCGTTCTGCCGAGCCATCGCAAGCCTTCTTCGATTCGGGATGAACAACGTCAACCCGCGAGGCTATCTAGGCCGTCAAGACTGGTTGTGGTGGGCGCACACGCACGAAGCGACGCCATCACGATCGCTCCAGAGGCAGTGTCGTCGAGCCCGGCAACGAACGCCGCCGGGTTATCTACTTGAGGCAGCCATGCGGCCACAAGTGGATGGTGCCCATGAGCAAGTGGACGTGTCGGCGCGAATAGGAAGGCGCAACGCCGGCGCTTCATCTACGAACGGTGGCGGGGAACTTCGTAACCGCCTTCATGCCGCGATTTTTCAGCTCTGAGCCACTCGGTGAGTTGTTTCTCAAAGATTACGCATTTCGGCAACGATTTCATTATTGATGATCGATTCGATATCTCTGAGCATGCGCATGGACTGAAGTCCATCAATGACCCGGTGATCCACGAAAGCCTGAACTACAACATCACCGCTCTCGCCTACGGTACCAGGATAAATCACGAATGAAGTGATCGTTACGGACTGTAAACAGCGTGTTCTACCCAAATTCATAAGATTGACGCTGGCACAGCCATACAATTCTGATCTCAAGCTTCCAGACAGGCTATACGCGAGCTGAAAACAGCCGCGCAGGATTGGAAATGGGAGCCACTTGCTCATCCACATCGCTCGCCTAACATCAGGAAAATCGAAGATTGATTTCGTCTGAATGGGTGAAATCGAATTCATCTGTATGTCATTGACATCGCGGGCTTGAACATTCTTTAAGGCATGGCGGAACACTGCGGGGCGGCCCTCCCAATCTCGCTCAATGAACACCGCTACGTTCATTGAGGGATGGACATAATAATGTGGCCACGGAAGCGGAACGTATGCCGTACGCAACTCTGGCCATCTCTGGCTTGCAATTCCTAATGCCCGTACCCAGATCGACAGCCATGAAATCTTCTTGCTTAAACCTTCGCGAGCCTCAGCCGCCCGCTGAACGTTGATGACGGTCTCTCCACCCGCAGTGTGGCTCTTTTTACCCAAATGATACACTTCAATCACCAACCGCCGACTTGGTGGAATGGCGTGCCAATTCCCGAAAAGCCGCAAGCGTCGACTTTTTGGGATAGATTGCAGGTGTGGCCTGTCAGCCACCCCTTCTGGTAGTTCAGGCCCTGTCACAAGGTCATTTCCTGGTGTAAGCGGATACGGGAGTCCGGGGGTCTTTAGTTCGTCGTTGTTGAATCCCTCGTTTTCCAATTGCAGATTCTCCTGAATGTAGCCGGCAAGCTTGTCCAGCGAGGGGTAATCAAAGGCCAGCGTAATGGGGAACCGGACAGATGATCCAAATATCTTGGTAAGGCGGTTGCGGAACTCGACGGCCATTAGACTGTCCATGCCGAGGTCGAAAAAGCTAGTCGTCGGATCGGGCGGTGAGGCGAGGTCAATTACCGCCTGCAACTCGCCCTGCAGGAACGTCACCAGAAGGCCCTGGCGCTGATCTTCCGAAGCGTCCCTGAGCTTTCCGGCAATGGCACTGGAGGCTCCTGCCGGCGGTTGGACCGTGGCGCCGGTGGTCATGGCGAGGCCGGACAGCCGCATCGGGATCTGGTCAAACTGCCGGGCAAGCAGGGCCCAGTCCACTGGTGCAACCATCGTGACCGGCCGGTCGTCCCGGATCAAGACATCGAAGGCCTGCATGCCGCGCTGCGGCGTGACCCAGTCGAAGCCCGCCGCGGCGAAGCGCGCGCCGATGCGGTTGCGCTGCTCCTCGGCCTCCCCGAGGCCCGACCACGGGCCCCAGGCCATGGCCTGACCGGCAAGCCCCAGGCTGCGGCGGTGGAGTGCGAGCTGGTCGAGAAAGGCATTGGCGGCGGCATGATTGGTCTGGCCGACATTGCCGAGTACTCCAGCCGCACTCGAGAACAGCACGAAGAGATCAAGATCAAGTCCCAGCGTAGCCTCATGCAGATGCCAAGCGCCCTTGACCTTGGGGGCCATCACCCGCTCGAACCCCATCCTGTCCTGGTTGGCAAGCGCGGCATCGCCGAGGATGCCCACGGAATGGATCACGCCGCCAAGCTGCGGCAGCGTGGCGGCGATCCGCTCCAGCATCGCGGCAACGGCGTGGGGGTCTGTGACATCCGCCAGCATGACCTCGATACGCGCGCCCTGCCCGCGCAAGCGCGCGATGACAGCCGTTGCGGCTTCACCCGGCGGGCAACGCCCGTTCAGCACAATGGCGCCAGCTTGGTGTGCGGCCAGCCATTCGGCCACCTTGAGGCCGATGCCGCCAAGGCCGCCCGTCACCAGGATAGTGCGGTCCGGTCGCAGGCCGTGGGCCAGCGGCGGCAGCGTGAAGACGATCTTGCCGACATGGCGGCCCGAAGCCATGAACAGCATGGCCTCGCGCGCCTCCGACAGCGGATAGGCGGTGAACGGCAAGGGCGCGATCTCGCCCCTGTCCAGCCGCGCCATGACGCTGCGCAGGGCTTCGCCACCCTTGCCGGGATCACCGGCGATGAGTTGGTCGACGGCAAGGATGTCATAAGCCACGTCGGGGCGCGCGGCAGCCATCTGCTGGGCGGTCCAGATGTCACGCTTGGCGATCTCGACGAAGCGGCCGCCCGGCGCGAGGCAGGACAGCGTGGCCGCGATGAAGCCAGCCCCGGTGAGGCTGTTGAGCACAACATCGACGCCCGCGCCGCCGGTGACGGCGAGGATGTCCGCGGCAAAGCGCGTCGAGCGGCTGTCGAAGACATGGGCCACGCCAAGTCCCCGCAGCATGGCGCGCTTGCCTTCGCTCGCGGTGGCGATGACCTCAGCCCCCAGCACCCGGGCAAGCGCGATCGCCGCCAGTCCAACACCGCCGGCACCGGCATGCACCAGCACGCGCTCGCCCGCCTTCAGATGCGCCAGGCGGAAGGCCAATTCAACCGTGACATAGGCAACTGGCAAGGCCGCAAGGGCGGCCGCGCCGTGCACGGGCGGAACCCGGGTGACCAACTCGGCAAAGGTAATGGTTTCCGGGGCGAATGTCTCAGCTCCCAGCCCGACCACCCGGTCGCCCACCTGCACGGATTCGACATCCGGCGCACAGGCGATCACCCGGCCGCAGAACTCGCCGCCAAGCGCACCTGCAAGATGGCCCGTAAGGTCACCGGCAAAGCCCGGATAAGCATTAAGCGCATTCAGCACATCGCGGAAGTTGAGGCCGGTGGCATCGAGACTGACCCGAACTTCGCCGGGTTGCAAGGAGCGCGGCACAAACGCTTGCGCATGCACGTTGCCAATCAGCCCGTCCGCACTCCGCACCAGTTGCCAATACGGTCCCTGCGGCAGCACGAGGGCGCCCGTGTTCCGCCTAGCCATGACCCGGCTGGCGAGACGCCCGGAGGCGCGCAAAGCGGTTTCGCCTTCCTGGTCCGGATCGAGGAGGATGTCGATCAGCCCGGCCGGGAGAGGATCGCCTGCACGGCTGCGGTTTGCGGCATCGAGATCGATGAGCCGGGGCGCGAGCGGGGAGGCCTCCTGGGCAAGGCTCCTGGCGAAGCCCCACAGCGCGGCCCCGGACAGGCCCGGGGCGGGTTCCTGCCCGGTGACGATGGCCCCGCGCGTGAGGAAAGTGAGGCCTTTGCGCAGGGACCTGCCCGCATCCTGCAGCGCCTGGCTCAAGGCCAGCGCGCTGGCCGATATCCGCGCCACGTCAGGCCAAAGCTCGCCAGCGCCTTCGCCAAGCGCTTCGCCATGCACCACGCCGTCCAGCGCAACGCCGACCGGCAGGGCCGCGATCAGCGCCTGCCAGGCCTCGCGGCAAGAGGGATCGGCAAACGCCAGGCGTACGCCGGGCGGCAGCCAGCCTTCCGCAACCATGCCGGTGCTCTCAACCCAGATGACCTGCTGGTTTCTCGCGGCAAGGCCCGTGGCCAGGGCCAAGCCATCGTCACCCGGCGCCAGCACCAGCCACATGGCCTCGGGGTCCACCACCGCGGAGGGGCCGCGCGCCAGTATCACGCCCTGGGACGCAACCTCCAGCCGGGCCCCATCCGCCGCGATCACCGCCGCATCGTGGAAACCGGTTTCCGACAGCACCGCTTGCCAGCGGGCTGCTCCCATCAGGGCATGATCGGGACGCCACGGATCTTCGAAGCTCCACCACCCCTCCAGCAGGCCGAAGGTCAGGTCAAGCCAACCCTGGGCCTTCAGTCCCTCAAGGGCAACCAGCAGCCCTGAAGGGGCTAGCAGCGTGCGGCAATGCGCAAGGCACACCCCAATGTCGCGCGTAGCATGCAGCACATTGGCGGCGATCACCAGATCATAGCCATGCGCGCTATAGCCCTGCGCCTGCGGATCAATCTCGATATCGAGGGTACGGCAGGTCAGCCCATATTCGCCAAAACGCGCGCGCACGCTGCCAAAGAAGCTAGCCGAGAGATCGGTGTACGTATAGCTGAACCGGTCCTTCGGGAGGACCGACAGGATCGAGCCCGTGGTGCCGCCGGTACCAGCCCCAACTTCAAGAATACGCAGACGGCGGCCCTGCGGCAGCTGCGCGATGGCTTTGCCAATAATATCCGCGACCAGTGCATTCGCCACGCGGGCGGCGGGCGCATCCCGATAGAGGTCGGCCGCACTGGGTCCCTCACTCACGAAGAGCAGGCCGAGAGGATCAAGCTGCCCGCGCAGCACGCCGCTCAGGGCCTGCCCGCAGCGGCGCAGCAGGCTGACCTCGATGAACCCCTTGGGATAGGCGGCAGCCAGATCATCAGCGAAGCGTTCGGGATCCGTGAGCTCCGGATCGGGCAAGGCATCGCCCTGCCCGGCGAGCACCTGCCAGGTGGGCGTCGCGCCAGCAGGGGCTTTCACCAGCGCCAGGATCCCTGCGTCGGCGAGGAGGACCAGCAGCCGCTGCAAGAGACGGCCATGCCTGAGCAGGACCTTTAGGTTCTGACGCAACGGCTCGGCGCACACAAGATCGCCCTTGCGGCGTTTCCAGCCGAGCCCCTCAAGCGCTGACAGCGCATAGGCCTGCGACAGACGCTCGAGCCCGGCAAGCGAATCCATCAGGTCCTGCGACGTCAATCCCTCGGCGGAAAGATGTTCCGCGGCACCGGCAGAGGCAGAGGCAACAATGCCAAGAGGTTGCGCCAAAAACCCAGCCGGGCGCAAACCGCCCCCGAAGGTCGCGCCTTTCCACACCGTCTCATAGAACAGATCGTCGATCCGCCCGGAACCGGCAAGCAGGGCGGTCCGGCTGGCCTTCTTCACCGTGAAGCCCTCGATCGCCCCACACCAGCGCCCCTCCTCACTGAACAATCCTACATCGAATGTGATCGTCTCGGGGGGGCTGGCGTTCCCGCCAAGGCCGCTCCCGCCGCCGCGCAGCCGGGCCTGGGCCAGAAGCTTCCCAGGCACCGCCTCCGCCAGCGTCAGGCGCTTCCAACCAATAGGCATGTAGGTACTTTCTCCCGCCGCCGCGGGCAGGATCGCACCACACAGCTGGAAGGCGGCATCGAGCAAAGCCGGGTGCAGGAGCAAATGGCGTTCCGCCTCCACGCCTTCCAGCCATAACTCGCCCAAAGCTTCGCCCGGCCGCAGTCCAAGCGAATGCACGCCCCGGAAGGCGGCCCCATAGTCGAGGCCAAGCCGGGAAAAACCCCCGTACAGCACTGCCGTGTCGACGGTGGTCAGGTCCCCGGCAGCAGCGGTGCGGTCAAGGGCATCACGGGCAGGATATGCCCCGGCCGCAAGACGGCCACGCGCGTGCAGGACGAAGTCCTCCGCAGCGCCCGCGCGCGAAAAGATCTCCACGGAACGAACCGCACCCTCAGGCGCCCCAAGAACAATCTGCACGCTATGCTGCGTCCCGTCCTCGAGAACGAGCGGGGCATGGATCTCGAACTCTTCGAGCCAGGAGGCTGAGCCAGTCCGTTCACCGGCCGCCTTTCCGGCCGACAAGGCCAGGATGGCATAAAACGCGCCCGGCACGACGATGCGTCCGAACACCTGGTGATCAGCCAGCCATGCCGGCTCCGCGGCTGAGAGTTCCGTCTCGAACGTCACCTCGCCGCGCGCGCTGTCATGACGCGTGCCCAGCAGGCCATGCGCTGCAGCAGCCCGCTGTTTGCGGGTATCGACCCAGTATCTCTGGCGCTGGAGGGGATAACCAGGCAGCGGAACCCTGGCGCGTTCCTCGCCCGCGAACAGGCCGGGGAAGCTCAGCGCCGCGCCGGCGGCGTAGACCGCCGCCACCGCGCCGGCGAAGGCGCCCGCGCCATCCGCGCCATCGCGAGCGCGCTGCAGGCTCGCCACCAGCCGCGGCCGCTCGCCCGAAGGCCAGCACAGCCCCGCCATCGGTGCCAGAACCCCGTGCGGGCCAACCTCCAGAAGGCAATCGATCCCGAGTCCTGCAAGGCTCTCGATGCCTTGCGCAAACACCACCGGCGCGCGTGCATGCGCACGCCAATAGGCCCCGTCCATGCGCTCCGCCGGCCCAACCAGCCGCCCCGTGACATTGGACACCAGCCCAACACCGGCCGCCGACACCGCCAGCCCGCCGCACGCCTCCTCCAGCGCGTCCAGCACCGGATCCATCAGCTGCGAATGGAATGCGTGGCTGGTGCGCAGCCGCTCACAGCGCACCCCCTCACCCGTGAGCTCATCCGCCAGCGCGGCAACCATCCCGGCAGGCCCCGACACCACCCGGTGCAACCCATTGTCGGCCGCCAGCGATACCGACGGATACCGGCCCAGCGCCACCGCAATCCGCGCCCCGGAGGCGAACACCGCAAGCATCGCACCAGCCTCCGGACCCTCCGTCGGCAGCCCCCCCATCAGCGACCCCCGCGCCAGCGCCAGTCGCAAGCCATCCTCCAGCGACAGCACCCCCGCCGCATGCGCTGCCGCCATCTCGCCGACCGAGTGCCCCATCACCGCAACTGGCTTCACCCCAAGGCTCGCCCACAACGCCACAAGTCCAGCCTGCAGTGCGTAAAGACCAGGCTGCGTCCACTGCGTATCGTCCAGCGAGCCCAACGCGCAATCGCGTCCGAACATCACGTCGAGCAGCGACACCCCGCGCAGATTGAGCACCACCGCCTCGCAGCGCTCCAGCACCGCCCGAAACACCGGCTCACTCTCATAAAGATCATGGCCCATGCCAGCCCACTGGCTGCCCTGCCCCGTAAACAGAAAGCCGATCCGCGCCGCACCCGCAGACGGATTGCGCACCCCCGTCACAACACCCGCAACCCCGCCGGCAGCGCACGCCGCCTCATCCGCAGCAGAAAGCGCCGCAAGCCTTACGGCAAGCGCATCAACCCCAGAAAACGCAATCGCCGCGCGGTGGTTGAAGTGGCTCCGCCCAACCCCCGCCGTGAAGGCCGCATCCGCCAGCAACGCTGCGATGTCCTCCCCGTTCTCCGCCCGCCGCGCCGCAAGCCATTGCTCCCAACGCCCGCCAAGCGCCACAAGCGCCCCAGGCGTCTTGCCCGACAGCACCAAGACCCGCACCGCGCGCGACCCCACCGCAGCAGTCTCCGCACCCTCGCCCAGCGCCACGCCTTCAGGCCAGGACACCGGAACCAGCCGATGCGGCGCCGGCGTCAGACGCGCCTCGTCCCCAGATCCAGGACGC
>Ga0114966_10001451_pt1 | contig 21910 bp, 5 predicted proteins | sample M_130207_XF_Meta_FD_87029 | JGI IMG/M metagenome (GOLD analysis project Ga0114966, IMG submission 87029) | Freshwater microbial communities from Lake Montjoie, Canada to study carbon cycling - M_130207_XF_MetaG | ecosystem: Environmental > Aquatic > Freshwater > Lake | place: Lake Montjoie... | reverse complement strand
TGTGACTCCAATGACCGAGGAGATGAGAAAATCATTCAGGGAAATTAAGTCAGAAGATGTTGCGAAAATAGATTTCGCAAAGATAGTGGATTATGGGGATATTTCGAAAATGTTTGGAGCGGGTTTTGCTGAAGTTGCCAAGACTGCAGTTAAAATTGCTCTTGAAGAAGTCTGTAAATCACGACACTAAATCCAGGAACTAATGCCTACTTTTAAGGGTATACTCGCTTTTGATCCCTCCGATGCCGTCATGGTAGGCATGATTCCGGTATTTGAGCCAATTGCGCGGGACGATGAGCCGCGTGGAGGTTTCGATGCTTCTCAGGGTAATTCCACTTATGAGGCATACGCAGGTAGATCATTTTCTGTATTCAACTTTACATATGTATCCAACCCTTTGGATCTTGAACATGCAGTTGTAGATCTAGATACTGGCATATTGAGCAAAAGATTTGACTTCGTCATAGAGTTTACTTGGTATAAGAATCAATTTTTTGAGGCTGGCATAACTAGAACTGTGATTTCAGTAATTGCCGTAGGTAATGCACGTGATAAAAAAGCCAACACAAATAGTGTATTTTATGTAAATGCCAGTGACAGCGAATCTATATCTGTTGTTATACAGCCTGAATTTCCTAATATAGACATGGCTGAGGCTGGGCTGGTTTTGAACTATGACTTCGATGTCGGGTTTTCCAGAAGTTCAAGAAGACTTCTTCCTGCCAATCAACTTAGGATATACAATCGCGTATTGGGAAACTTCTCTGGAAGACCTGTTGACTATAGCGGTCTATCTGCTGCTCAAGCTGCTTCTGCTTTTTCTGGAATAGGAGGCTTATTTACGGACTTAATTACGGGATTCGATTTTAACATTGGTGTGATATATCTTCCCATGGTGAAGACTGGATGGCAGATTGCAAATGCAGGAACTGTATTTAATATGCAGTTTTCCATTTCTCAGGAAGATATAGACAATGCATTGGTTATGAATGATGTGTTGGGGATACCTGTCAGTATGGGTTCTGGAGTTGGCAAAACCTTGTGCGTCACGAGGCAGCCAGTAAGTATTCCAGAATTCCAAAAGAGAAGAGTTGGATACGGAGTCACTGATCCTTGGAAGGGATATCCGACTGGTGGAATAGATAGCAAATATGTCCGCGATGCGAATCCTCTACATTTCGGTGTTCAACCAGAATCCGCCGTGGAAGACAAGTTCTTCGGAGCGATCAATGCGCCACCAGTACGTTATGGAGGCAACGATTCTTATGGCGCTTTCTTAAACTGTCCTAGGTTTTCATATACAAGGGTGTATAATTCTTTCATTATTGTGTACATTCCAAAGGCTGAAGCGATAGATGGTTTTCAATTTTATGTTACTGCCCATGCTTCCGATGATGTGTCGTTTTTTGCCGCTCGTGCAGATGACATATTTGTGACAGGAACCATAGGAAGCAATAACGGAGCCAGTGCTGCTTCACGCGGATATGGAGATTTTGCCTTTGCGCCCAAGAGTTATTATGTTAATTCTGGATTAATGATAAAAAATTGGATGAAGAAGAAGATTATTCCTAGACCAAATAATATCCTTATTTCTAATCCCTTGACGGAGATACCAGCATGGTCGAGCGGGGTGGTTTCTGAATTTGCACAAGCTATTTCGTTTGCAGAAGCAGTTACTATGGAGCGTCCAGTATCAGATGTGGCAAATACTTCTGTCATGGGCGTAAGTACTATGAGGCTGATAAAGACAAGGATACGGGCAAATTTCCCCAGGTTTGCCAGATTTCCGCTTGGATATTTCGCAGCCGCTGATTCGTTCGCGACAGACTTCGCTGGTACAAGCAAGATTGATGGAGGAATTGCATACATAGACAGCAACGGCAATGTTGATATAATAATCCCAAAAAGCCAGATAAGAGACCAAGAGTGGTTCAAATCTTTTTTTGGTAATACCGTAATTAATACTCAAGCTGAGTCTGACTACGCACACAACACTGGCAACGACAATGGATTTGTATATCTATTTTACGATGTATCTGCCATATGCAGCTCATTACTGGAAGACAATTCCAAGATACCGTACGATCATCGTCTTGCGCGTGCTCTGACACAGGTTTCTCAATTCAATGTAAATGACCCAACTTCTGGAGTTGGTATTTGTCAACTTAACTTTTTGATTAAGAGATCCACTGGTGCATGGCAGCCTAGGGAAGACTCTATGATTAAGAGCGCCCCTAATCCAGATCAGACTGTTGCGATTAGATACTATTTTGACTTATCCAGCGCTGTGTTTGATACAGCTTCCCCCATGCCTAGTTCCATGCAAGTAGAGGTGGTAAATAGCACTATTGATATAGGAGGAAGCAGAGGAAGTATAAATGCAGTTTTTGAATGGCAACCTGTAACGCCAGTCAATCTCAAGTCAAATGGAAGAATATATTATGAGCGTACCGATCCTATATCTGGATCCTCTGGTCAACATTCGGAAGTAAATGCTCCATATATCTCCACCACTCCGACTAGCGGAAAGATATCCAGTTGTATTGACTACGGAGGAGTGCATGGCGCGCTAATATCTTCAGGATCATTCGGCGGAGATGAGTTAAGGTCTATGCACATTGATGGAATGCTTGAAAGTCATAAGCGCAGATCATACGTGAACAGTATTTCGTTTCCATCTGGCGATGTTAGAATTGATGGAGACGATGTAAGCAAGCCAGGATGGTATGGATTTTCTGTGGACCAAATACCCATCATGCCTCGTGGAGCATACGTGCTAAGGCAAAAGAATATTTCTGGAAGTGCGATTACCGATCCAGCGCTTGAATATAGAGTTATTAAAAGCAAATCCAAGCTGACGTCTAGGAATATATCTTTTTATGACTATCAAGACGGAGAATGGGTTAGGCTTTTAAGACAAGAAAAATACATTCAGTTTAGCATGCCTGATGATACTCTCATAGAGAGCATGGATGTGAAACTGACGGGAACGCATCGTGCTGCAATCCCATTATATAAGAATTTTGCTAACATCACATTTTCTTCTGGATCAACGGATGGCATCATTGCTTCAGATGCGGTTCTGTATAGGGATGTCATTATGGGAGATACGGTTTCAGTTGACGCAAATGGAACTATTTCTACAACAATAAATATTTCCTGCAAAGTTCCATACTATGGTGGTAGAGTGACTATTTTTGGCGGAGCGCTAAATGATCTTTTGACTGCAGAGGCTTCGGTAAGCATGAATGTTGCCAGCAAGAACTCGATTAATCGCTACAAGATACAGGCGATGGATGCGGGAATAGCCATAACCTCAGATGGAAAATATGTAAGTGCAGTTGCGGTGCAGAAACAGACGGCAACTGCAATAGATCTCCTTCTTAAGGATGATGAAAACCATTTCTGGAAGAGGATTCAGAATGTGATTCAGCCATTTGTTGGAGAATCTTTCAATTCAATAATGATAAGATCAAGCCATAATAACAATAAGATATTCCTATCATTCGCGCTTAATGATTGCATGTTTATAAAACCAATTGACATAGACTGGCTTGAGGATGCCTCTGATGATGGAATAATTAGCATCAAAGAAAGATTCAGGCTTCCCAACAAAAAACTATATGGTATGAGTGGAAAAGCATATGGGGCGCTTCTTAATATATCAGATGTTCGTGAGGCTTATAGGAAAAACAAGGTAAGGATTAAGCCATCGTTCTTGATGTATGGAAGTAATTCCCAGTTCTTAGAATTGGAAAAAACTCAGTACCAAAATGCTGTTCAGGATCAATTTGATACTGATTCTGGAGACGAAGTGAGCCCAAGACTTGAGATTTCCCCTGAAGCATTCTCAGCAGATCCAGAAATAAGGTCGCTATATACGCAGTCTTCTTCAAGTTCTTATTCATTTGAAGTCATGCCTGATGGGTCTCTTATTTGCGCCTCGATTAGAGATGGCGGCATGGTTTTGCGAAGATCAACCGATAGTGGACGTTCATGGAGGAGCGTATTTTCACAATTCAAGTCAGGAGCATCGTTAAGACCTATAAAATTTCTAAAGTCCGACAAGGGAAGTTATATAAAAGAATTAGATACTGCTTGGAAATACTATGCAGGTTCTTGTCCAGCAATAGAATCTATAAGCACGGCTATTGATTTATTTGGTCAGAAGATGGCTTTTGCCTATTCAATTCGTGGAATGATATTTATTCAAGAGATACCGATATCCATGATATTGTCTGATTGTATCGATTATTTGAAGAGAACATTTACTACAGATCAGCGCGATGACATAGAAGAAAGCAATGCTATATATCCATTATTGGTTGCAGGTTCCGTACCATCAGAGTACGAATTGCCATTATTAAATAGAAAGTGCGATTTTGCATGGAGAATGGCTGGTCCTCTGAGCAGGAATAACATATCAGCATTAGGAAATATAGCTTTAGGATCAAAGGCTCCAGCTATGATATATCTTTCTAGCGGTGCTTTGAGACTTCATTTCGAGGGATCACGTGGCGAAATAAGAGCCGTTACCGTGACTGCATCTACGGTAAGAGGAGATTATATACCATGAGTCAGATAGCTCCAGTCAGCCTTGGTATCATAAACATGAACGTCACAATTGGCGGCGTATCTCCTACGCGCAGAAGAAATAGGCAATCGTTTTCTTATGTTTTCAATCAGGCGTCTTTATCTGTTTTTAACTTCAAGGATAAAAACAGAATAGAGGCAATAGGAGATGCTTCTACAGGGGAATTTGGAATCACCTTGAAGGGCTCTAATCCCTATAGATTTCATAATTGGCTTGCTTTTTTTGACACTTATGAAGAATCTTCTTCTAATGTTGCCAGTGCCAGTATAACTAGTGATTCTAGTAATGCGTGGGTAAATCCTGCTCCTACCTCATATGAGGAAAAGATAGAGAAACCTTTGTTTTTCTATTCGGCGGAAGGAGCTTACGAATGGGATGTCGTTAATGCTGCTAAGGTTGAACACTTTCTATTTGTTCCAGATGGATCATTATTTAGGGCTGGAATAAATACCGACGCAGAGGCAAGAACTGAGTCAGAATGGATATCAGATAGCTCTGACTTACAGGAAAGGATGTTCACTTTCTATAGACGTTTTGTCCCCTATCATCGCGAAGTGAAAATTTCTGGAGCACATATAGACTCTGGATCATCTGACTTATTATGCTCTGCGTCTGATATATATAAATTTAATGTAGGAACCAAGGTTGGTGGTAATCTATCCCCAACAACTCCAATGCCAATACTGCAGTTTCTTCCATTTAGACCATGTGATGTTGCTCGTATTTTGCAAGAGGGAGAAGATATATGTATTCAGACAGCGGGAAAAAGGTATATTACATTTGATAATGTTTTTACAGATAATGTAGTAGAGATGGATCCTAGGGGGTGGACGAACATAAGGAGTCGCTATAAGCACCCTACAGCCAATGGCAATGTATTCGGCGCTCCAGTATCCCAGAAGACAGGGTTGATCAGCAATTACGTTCATCCTGGTATTCATGCAAAATACAGAAAATATTCTCCAATATTTCGAGGAATGGATTTCGAGATATCGTTTAAATCTATGGCGAAAGAAGCTGCTGTCGCAAAAACGGGAGCTCCTGATTCTAATTCCAGTAATACTAATATGCTTTGGGGTTTAAGGGATAGGTATTCGATAATAGATGCAGCTAGGAACCCTGACTTCAGCGACATTGCATTAGGTCAGAATGTGAATATGCCCTTTAATAATTCTGTATGTTACTTGGCAAAGAATAAAGATAATCAAACAGTGATTGATCCAAGATCCTCTGGATATTATCTAGCTGATCAGCCTTATGTTGTTGTAGAGGTAGATGGAGGAACTGAAAATAGGTTCTTCCTTATAATCCCAGATCGTGGAAATGTAATATTCTGCGAGGGAACAAGAGATCTTGAGATAATTGATTACGTTGATGAAAGTCAGGCTGTCGCAGGTACAAATAATGGCAGCAAGAAGATTGTGCAGGAAAACCTATACCATTCTCGCATCCTGTATGATTTTGGGTTTCCAGGTCGAGAGTTACTTAATAAAGATTCTTTCGTTATAAGGTTTCAGCATCTAGGCGGAAAGCTGGGCGTAAGTTTTGGTCATGAAAGCTCTCTTCATATTATAAGTAGGCTCAGATGGGTAAACGCGGATGGTGAGGCTCTAATAAATAGAAATGCGCTTATAGCAGGAAACCCGCAGGCAAGAAGTAAGGATTATAATGAATGGCGCGATAATAATTCAAATGCAACTCAGGATATATCAGCATTGATGTTGGAGGGAAATTTAAACATTGCTTTTGGAAACAAAAGGCTTGCATTCATATTAAATCCTATCGAATATCCAAGTTCTGCCAATCTGGCTCCAGCGCTTCCCGCTGGCATCATGGGTCTTGATGGATATGGTCCTGCTGTAAATGTACTACTAAGGTCTAGGGGTGGACCAGAGAGACCATCTACTTATCAAGCAAGCAGTGCTATCGGAGGCATTATTGAAAATGAAGATGGACCTATCAACTTCACATCTCCATTGACTCCGCTCGCAACAAGAAACATAGCACATGCTTATAGGCAGCAGATCAATGGCGAACCAAACGTGTTCTATCATACTGACTTGCCTAAGGACTTCAGGGCGGTTATTCCCCTTGATCCAGCCTACTCAAAGTCATCGTCTTTATCTTCTGCAGGTCAATGGTATTCCATATCTGATCCTTCTCGCATAATGACTGCTTATCAAATTTCCAACCCGAAAGATTTTTCAAATCATGTAATGCCATTGGTTCAGTTGCGCGCTGGAAGTGTTGCGTTGCAGCCAGTGAGTTTTACAAAGCAAAATAGCAGTGCAGACAATCAGTCTGTAATACTGTCTAATTGTTTACGACCCATTCTGAAGGATTTTGAACTCTTTGTTTCTGAGGGAGGATCTGCTTCTCCGATGTTTCAGTCTGAGGCTGTAGATATTGTTGGTCAGGTTATGAAGTACAGTGAACAGATGAGCGAACAGAATCGCGAGACAATTAAACATACCGCTTCGCTTGATCTGTTTCTTAATTTCGAATCTGCTAGCAGAGTTTTAGAAGTTATTAGCAGGATTAGGGTTAATGATCTTCCTAGTAGTTCAAATGCTCAATCTGCCGCCAACAACGGACCAAGATCTTCAGAGATCCTAGGTGGGACATCTGTTGGTAATTCAATAGCTACAGACGACTTTTTGGCCAGTTTGCAGGATAAATATTTCTACCTTAGGATTAGAGCCCATAGGAGTGCTGATACAGCTGGATCATATGGTCAGCAAAATGGTTGGTTTTGGGGAACGAAGGATAATCAACCCCCCGATGGCATTAATGATGTTCTTTTTACTGGATTGTGTGTGAGAAGCGCTTTTACGATAGAAGCCAAGGGAGTCAGGATGACCTGTACCCTGGCTGACTATAGCGAAATATTAGAAAATTCAGTATGGATACAACCTAGTTTTTACGATGCAATGCGCGATTATAATGCTGTCTTAGACGTGCTTAATCAGGCAGGATTCTATGCTGGAGAGCGAGATCCAATGTATGATCCTGCGGCTCTAGTGAAACGTCTTGCAGAATCTTCCAACAAGGAAGAATATTATACTATTGATTATGACGGCGAGGAAATTCTGGTTAATGACTATGTATTGCCAGGTTCTTACGACATGCTTCAGTCTCCTCGTTTTAAGGCTTCTAAGTTTGAGCCATATACAAATATACTTAGTAAGATGGCTAAAGTAGCTGGAAAGATTATGTATTTTGATAGGCTTGGAGTGATGCACTACGATGTCCCAGAAGATGAACTAGAGAATGCTCAGCGCATAAATGCCAGTTCTGGTAGGAAGAGCATGTATACGGCTCCAATATATGATAAGTTTTCAATTACAATGAAGGCTAAGAATAATCCAGCGAGAAACGATGCATCTTCTCCAGCTTCTTCTGGATCTACACCTGCTGCTTCTGTTGAAATAGATCTTTTGAATGTGTCAGATGTAGATGATGTTAACTGGTGGAACGTAGTCACTGGAGTATCTTATACATTCAGTAGGTTGACGGACAGTGTAAGAAATGAAATACGAATATATGCCAGCAGTCCAGATATGAGCATAAAAAGAGCTTTTCATCTCAATAAAGCCAGTATGTATGATCCCACCACGCCTGGATTTATTGGTTATAGGAAGATGTTTGTCCAGAAAAGCGGCTTTTTTGGCAGCGAAGAAGCAGTAAAGAAAATAGCTTCTAGGTATACAACAATGATGAATCCGCCAGTTGAGGCTTCATTTAGTATACCTGGTCGCGTCGGTCTTCGTCCTATGCAGACGGTGGTGCTGGATGGGGTTGGACCTGGGGCATTTAAATTACTTTTGAGGGAGGTTTCCAATGAAATTGATCCTAAAACAAATACATGGTTTACAAATGTCAAGGGTAGATATTTGATGCCTGCTGAAAGAATTGAATTTAGAAAGAAAAATACCTACGAAATAGGGGTGTGATTTTATGAATGGCAATAATTTCAGAAATGCTTATCAAGACATAGAGAATACGACTAACACTAGGATAGAAGCAGCCATTGAAAGGATGCTTCCGCAGCAATATATGCTCAATCGATTGGCTGAGAACGGAGCAGATAGTTCTTCGTATACGCCTCGTGAAAGTGAGATGGGGAGCATGCGTGCAGGTGTTGGTGGTAGCGGAATGTACGCTTCTAGATAAATCATGGCAAGTAAAACTCCATATCTAGGTTTAGGCTACTTTGACTATCGAGATCGGTTGGACACATCCATATCCGTTCGAGTTGAGGCTGAGCGTTTTAATTTAATAGACAGGCAATTATATGGTCTGTTTTCTATATTTGGAGATGGTGTTGTAAACGGATTACAGGCTATAATACGTCCTTCATCTGCTACGGGATCTCAGGTTATCGAGGTACAGCCTGGAACCGCAATCATAAGGGGCAGGGCTTACACTATGGAGACTCCAGTAGAGATATCCGATACTGGATTATCTGGAGAGTTCTATATGTACATGGTTGATAGTGAGATCAATCAAGGAGAACGACAACTAGGTTTTGGATTTGACCGTAGCGCCGTTAGCGGAATAGGCGTGAGAATATGTAGGGTATTCGCTCCTTCTGGCAATGTTTCTAATGTAGACAATGCCTCTCGTCAAGAAATATCGTTTAAATCTGTTGCCCAGCAAGAGATTTCCTCCCACCGCCATAGTGGAACTCCTTCTCGAATAGATTTGCTTAGAGAGGTGAAGAATGCTCTTCCTGGTGCAAGGATTAAGTCTTTTGATGCATCTAAAGTTGCTTCTGGAGTGTTGTCTGGTGCTCGAGTCCCAAGGCTAGAACATAATAATCTCCAAAACAAGGGTGTGCTATCTCATACGGACCTAGAAAGCATGGCGTTGCACCTTTCGAGTTTCTCTAGGGTCTTGATGTCTGAGGTAGCATCTCGCAATCTGATGCAACAGTCTATTTTATTGAGGCGCACATTTCCCCTATCTAGGGACGAATCTGTTAATATGGTAACTTTCGTACCTGGGTCTTCTCCTTCTACGATGCTAGATTTAGATCATACTACGGCATTCTTCAGTCCTGAGTCCGGATGTATATCTGGCGTGCCTCAGCCAGCTGGAAGATTTTTGCAAATTTCATATAGATCAAATCAGGCGATGCAGAGTGGATTTCAAATTGAAAACCTTGTATTTATAAACAATGCATATTCTCTTTCATCTTCTTTTGGAAGTGGCAGTGCAGTGCAATTTAAAGATAGCTTTGAGAATGCATCGGCAGCAAATGAAGCAATACCTGGATTTTCCGCAGGCTCTGAAGTTGTGTCAAATTCCATAAAGGTTGTTGGTAATGCTTCTTCTGTTACAGATGGAGCATTCAGCGCCGATATCATTTCTGGTAAAAAAGAAAAGTCTGTCTATAGAAGAGCGGTAGCCTCCACAAGAAACTGGAATGCCTTCAACCGAATATTTGTAGATGTTAAATGTATAAATGGATCTCATCCCACTGTGTACTTCTATTTCAATGCCACATCTGGCGCTGAAACGGTGAGCAGTGAGAAATTTGTTCTTCTTGCAGAGAACGAGATTACTTCTGGAGCAACCGGCGGGTTCAAGACGGCTGAGTTTAATATTGAGACTTATGAAAGAACCGATGTCAGAGAACTTGTCTTTGAGGTAGAAGACGCTTCCACTGACTTTTCTTTTACTGTAGATAATGTAAGAACTGCTTCTGTTCAGGCATCGAACACGGTATATGCTAATTACGGATTTATTAGATACAGATACTCTTCTAACAATATTGTTTTCCTAAACGCGTTGTTCTACGACATAGTGGAAGGCACGGGCACTAGGCACGAAGTGCGATACAAGACTGGCAATAATATTTCAGAACTAGAGGCTGCTGAATTTTCGTCACCAGTTGCAAGCGGAGACTATATAGGATCTGCTTGCTCGTTCGTGGAGGTGGAAATTCGTTTGTTTACTAACTCTGGAAGAAATGCAACGCCTACATTCACGGGAATGGACATCTCTCTTAACGTTCCAGGAGGATCTCCTAGATTTGAGTTTGACACTGCTACTGAATGGTCTGAGGGTTTGGCTGTAGCGGTAGACATTCATGATGAAGATGGCGGGTTCATCGCCATCAGAGACCCCCTTGAGACTGGTGATCTTATTTTTGTGCATCAGGATAGGATTCAGCAATTGAAGATCTTTGGAGGCTCCTATGTACCACGTAGGGCATGGCTTGGAGGAGGACTGCTCATTTCCCCTGTCGCAGCAATGGACGCCAGTGACTTTGCTCCTGCCTCTGCATTTGATCAGCCCAGTCGGGTAGTAAGACTTCCAAATAGAAATCTTTTGATATCTGACACGTACAATAATAGAGTTCTCATATTGGATGAAAACTTTAAGCTTGTACGTGGTTTTGGAGGAGCCTTCTTTACGAATAGACAGCAGGGCAATGTGCCATTGACTTCAGTATATAATCCGAGAACAGGAATGCTGCAGATAGTTCTTGGATTTGATGTTCCAGATGTAGTTAATACCGATTTCATGCTTTTGAGGATTGGGTCTTCGACAATAAGATTAAGTTCTAGAGACACGGTGGTTTATTCTGGGTATCCTCCGAATGTCCTTGCTATACAACTCGCTTCTGATCGTGTTAACTTATTAGCATCGGCGCCCACTGGATCCGTAGTTAAAATAAAACTGGAAAACGCCTTATTTGGTACTGATTTTAATTTCAATAGGGAAAGTCCAATATATATCTACTCTCACGGAGTGGATGGAATGAATGTTTTTGTTGGCGACTTTACATTTGTTCCGCACATAGTTCATCCGATATGTGCTATAAACTCTGATTCTGGAGATATCTTTGTAGCTAATTCTACTATTTTCTTTGATAGATTAAGGGCTGGTCTGAGAGATGATACGGATGAATTCTTCATGTCTCCAGGTGCCGTAAGTAAATTTTATGTTGTTGCCACTTTAGATGATGCAACAGCAGCACGGAATCCAAAGGTTGTGTTTGTAAATGATCAGGATGCAGCAACCGCATTAGACTTACAATATAAGCCCCTTCTCTTTAGGGACGCTTCTGGAGTAAGCCTTGTTGGTGAGGTGTCGGTATCTCAGGTTAGCAATCTTGTTGCAGAGGTTAGCATCAAACCAGATGCCGGAGATCTTAACAAAACATTTCTAGGCAGGTTGGAGATCAGGATATTAGTTGGCGCAGAAGGAAATAGGGTTGAAATACCTGCTAGTCCTTTCTACGTGGAGAAGAGAGTTACTATTGTCGCTTCGCCATCTGAATCAGGAGATCCCAATGTGCCAAGCATATCTTCTTTTATTAAGATAGACGGTCTTTCTGGAAGTTTGATGAAGTCTTTTGGCAATAATGATACATTTACTTTTAGCGATTTTACCTTGGGCGGAATATCTATTGACGAAGCCAATAATCGCATAGCATTGGCAGGAATATTTAAATATGACCCATCTTCTGCCCCGCCACTTAATGATCTAGATCTTACTACATTTAGAGGTCAGGCGGCGCTACTTCTTCAGAATAGACGTGGACGCATGTTAGAAATGAGCATGGATGAATTTGAAATTATACGAAAATACGATAGTCCAGATGGATTGTATTGCAGCGACATAGAGCAGTTTGAAGGTCAATACGTAATTGCAGAATCTGCTATATTGAGTGCTAATGGAAGGGCTATAATTTTGGATCCAAATAATATTATTACATTTGCTTTTTCTGGAGGTCAGTTTGGTGTAATCAATAAGATAACACCCACGAATGACGGATCTCTAATATTTAGCACATGATATGAGAAATTCTATAGAATTTGCTTGTTTTGTAAATAACACTGGGTTTTCTCATGCTGCAATAGACTATGCAAAAAGCCTTAGAGGTCTTGATATTGATGTGTCTATTAGGTGCATTCACAATTCTCCGCTTCTTGATAGTTATAATGAAGAAGATAAAAAGTGGATATTGGAGTCTATTGATCGCTCTAAGGTTAAGTCAAGCGTTCAATTTAGGCATTTAATACCTCCCAGATGGAAGCCGCTGGTCAAGTGCGATAAGAATGTAGCTTTAGCTGTTTTTGAATCAACTAATCCTCCTAGGGAGTGGATTAGTGCATATAAAAATGCAGATCAGGTTATCTGCCCCAGTGAGTATTGTGCTGATGTTTTTTGGTCAGCTGGATTGCCCATAAGACCTTCTGTAGTTCCTCATGCTATAGATTCAGATTTCTGGGTTCCCAGGATAAAAGCTAGGGAAAATGGTATATTTAGGATATTGTCAGTAGGAACATGGCGTAGTAGGAAGAATTGGAAAAATATAATACGCGGAGCAGAACTGGCGTCTATGCAGTCAATCCCTATTGAACTTGTCATAAAGACAGATAAAGGGGAAGAAGCCAGAAAATTTTATGAAGAAAATGTACTAAACAAAGGACTGAAAATATCCATTGTTTCTAGTGATTTAGACTATTTTCAAATGAGAGAATTGATATACAGTTGCGATTGCTTGCTTAGCGCAAGTGTGGGAGAAGGCTTCTGTATGCCTCCCATGCAGGCTATGGCATGTGGAGTGCCAGTAATATGTGCTGCTATAGGCGGTTGTTTAGAATATGTATATGACGAAAATTGCATAAGGATAGAGCCAAGGGGCTACGCCCGTATGGCAGTAATGGATAACATACCACAGTTTAAAAATCAGGAATGGGCTGTCATCTTGGCCGAGGACGTTTCTGATGCAATTTGTAAGATGATATCAGTAGACAGTGATAAAAGACAAAATATGATATCCACTGCGCGAGCATTCGTGGAAAATAACTTTTCCTACCGCGTGGTGGGAAATAAGATGTCGGAGATGATATTTGGAACCCAAGCTTAAAATAATTTCATGTGATATTGTTGGCGATAATAAGGTCTTGGTCAAAGTACGCATAGAACGTATTGATCCTGTCTCTTATATATCAATTGAGGGAACACATCCGTCTCCAGTATTTATTATTGGTCAAAATGGTGAAAGAACAGTTGCCAGCAATATGAGATGTGACTTCAGGGATGTGGAATATACCGTTGAGATGCTCATAATCAATGGTGGAGAAAGCGTTCCCGTATTCGCTACCATAGTCCATGAAGAAGAGAAGTTCATGGTGGCGGACGTTTATTTATCTTCTGAAGAGGCAAAGACTAGTGATAAACTTTCTGTTTTTCCGTCTTTTATAAGTTCGGATGAAAAAATAGGAATATATTTTATGGGCTCGGTGGGGGAGAGTGTAGATTTCTACATAGGACAGAAAAGATTTAGCGGCGAGATTGGGGCGGACGGCAGGGCTTCTGTTAATCTTCCAGCGTCATTGGTATTTCCGAAAGACGCATTCAATAGCAGAACTATAACCAAATTTTCCGTAAAAGCCATTTCTTCCAAGGGCGACTCTCATGAATCCAATGTTCATGTTGTGCCTAGGACGATGTTTGCGCTTGCGGCGGTTGACGATGTCAATGCGCCAACTTGCGTTATTATGGATCCTTCTTCGTCTGCAGTATTCTCCTTAGCTCTTGATACTTATCCACAGAGATGTTTTTCTGAACCACTTATATCACATGCATTGGGCTCGAAAGGACAGCAGTCTTCGGAACTAGAGTCTTATTCTTCTCGATGGAAGAATTGCGACAATGCTTATGCTACGACGATGAATAGCGTTGCAACTTCAGGTTGTCGAATACATGATAACTGGTCTGTGGCGAAGATTAATCAAAGCATCGACATTGTCGATGATATCAATGGTGCCGTCACGCTGCATGGTGATTGGGCTGCCGTGTGGGCGGCCTGTGATTCAGATCCGACATCTGGAGGAACTGCATCCGATCCGTGCAACATCAGTGGAGATGTGCTTTCCAAGATACCTAGAATATTTATCGCTGTTGGGCAGAGCGCTGTTTCTGTAGACGTCATTGGCACAGCCAGGATGTCTATAAAGAAATCTCCCTCGTATTATCATTCTGCGTTTCTTAACAATGCCTATTCTGGTAAAGTAGCTTCCATAATTGTTAGACTTGATGATGGAACTCAGTTATCAAAGACTATTTCTGCTACCGCAGATGTTCGGGCTACATTGGCGGAACTTAAAGGCGAGCTAACTAGTGATAGTGTTTTTAATAATGCAGACATATCTGTTACTCTCAATGGTAGCGGACCAACTAGTAGGTTAGATTTCGGATCAGATCGCAGGTTTACGATAAAGGCTGGAAGTACTAGCGTAGACACAGCTGAAAACTGCCTTAGGGTTACATTGAACTCCAATTATGTTGTTCAAGGAGAATTGACCTATCCATCTGATGTTATGAGCGTTGCAGGAGAAGCTCATTATGTGCTTATGCTTGACGGAGCATTTAGGGGTGTAGTTTTTCCATTCGCAGTTGACGGAACATCTGTAACTATAGACGTATGTCCGCGCATCAATACCATTGGCTCATTCAGAGTGGATCAGGACTACTCGTGCATGCATGTGGCATTGCTTCGCGGTCTTTCAAGGACAGCGGTGGACGCAGTTGTGACCAAACTTCCTTTTCTCACTGGTGAAGGTGGGAATGTTATCGCTGCATCTTCTCCATTCATCAATGAGAGTGGTTCTATAGTGTGCGGTGGAGTTGATGGACCTAATACATATATCTATCATCATAATGGAATAAACGCATCTGATCCATGGAGTCAACTGACAGATAAATCATTTGACTATCCAAAAGTGATGACCGATACAACTATTGGTGATGAATGCGTCGTTTGTGAGACTCCTGTTGGTGAAGAGACTCAGTTGCACGCATGTTACATAGGAGCAAACACGACTCCAAGAGTGCATTCTCATCTTGCAAGTCTTTGGAATAGATTAGGGTCTTCTTCCGAATGGTCAAGGTATGTTTCAGCTGGGAATGTAGACTCATTTAATCCAATATCTTCAGTTACTGGGGCTACCATTGTAGATAGGGATGCGATAGTCAATTTGTCTAAGGGCGCATTCTCTAATCAGCAGGCTATAGTTGTTTATGAAAGTCTTCGTCCAGCATCGTTCGCATCCAGCGGCACATTTTATGCATCTAAATTTGAAAATGGTACTGCTAATCTGTATGCGAATCCTGCAACCAAGGCTTCGTTCGGCGATGGCGCGAACATAGCAAGCGTTCTTGTTCAGATAGATGCTCCATCTGCTACAGCTTACAGCATATCATTGAACTTTAATGGAAAGATAGCCAGGGTTTTTGCCTCAAGCGCAGACCTTAGTAGAGTTGACTCTGATCTTGGCATGGTTGGGGTGCGGGGGTCTAGTTCTGAAGGCACTGGCATATATCCCCTTGCTGATAATACGGCTCGTGTCTCAAGTTTCACTATAGCTGTCAATGCTGAATCTAATGGGATGACTATTAATCTAGCCGCTATGGGTCCTGGATTATGCAGAATAAGAATAATAGTTGTTCCAAATACTGGCGCATCAAATTTCCCCACAGATTGGGTAAGAATGCTTGCTGGAGATTCTTTAATTTCTGTTCCTTCTGCAGATAAGGTTATAATGGAGATGACTCCAGACGGATCTGAATGTGCAGCAATAACAAGATTATACAAGGATCAAGACGGAAATTATTTTGACGGTAAGTTTGATCAGATGAACTATGGAATAGATTGTTCGGTAGACATATCCGACATAACGGCATTTAAGAGTAAGACTGGGCTTATTGACCCAACACTAACTTCTGGGGTGGTAGATGTGTCTGCTGCAGTTCTTATAAGCACCATTAGTACTATTGCTACATGGAGAAATGCATTTGAGTATTTTGGTCCAGCCTTGGCTTCTCGTAGCAACTTCTATGCATCTAACTATAGGCGCACTGATGGAACTCCCGTGTTCTCGACATCTTCTCCAGACCTTCCTGGAATCGCAGTGGGAGAACCGTGCAGTATAGTTCTTTTTGACATATCTATTCTATCTACTAATGCTAATGCCACAGTAACCGGAACTATGTCTTTTACTTCTCCCATTGGTTTTATAGACATAAGTAAAGAATTGTTGATAAGTGGAGATTCGGTATACGAGAGTCTTATATCGCCAGGAGCTGCTATTGCTTTACTGGCCGCTAGGAATGCACAAAAACTTTACTCAAATGTCAATGGAAAGATTTCATTCACAATAAGTCCAGATAGGAAGAGCGTTACCTTCTCCGCCACCAGACCTACAACGGGATCAGTTCAGTTTGGATTTAGGCTACATATACATAATGACGATATGGTTGCTTTAGCACCAAAGTCTGACAATGATATTCAAAAAGAAATAAATAGACATCTTTCGAAGTACACCAAAAGCGGCAATTACTACATGCTCAAAGGAAACAAGCTGCAGGCCGCGCTTTCTGGAAAAAGATTCGATTCCTGCATCCCGCTAATTTCCGCATGTCGTTTTGACGATTTGAATATAAATCCCAATGCGGATGTTCCCATGGCGATTGATCAGAATGGTCAGCTGAATCTTGTATCTTCAGATGCAAATGATGCAAATGTGACAGTCGCCAGCGCTGGTGGATCTGGATTCGAGATCGGTTACATACCCAGTTCTGCAGCTGAAGATATATATGAGCAGCAATCTCCATTCAGGATAGGCGGATTAAAAACCAATCTGCATAGGTGGGGTGTAGTTCTTCTATTAGAGAAGGAGACTCTTATATTGACGAACAGCGAATCTCCTTCGGACTTCGCCGTATCCAACAATCTTCCAGCTGGCACCGTAAGCAATTATATTGAAGCAAAAATAGTCGAGGTATTCAGTGGAATGGCAAGGCTGGCTATTGTATGCGATCCTAGAACCAGCAAGGCGTTGGACGGATCCGTTGGATTCGCATCTAGAGTAATAAGCGATGGAGATCCATTCTTCGTGCAGGGAGGATTCAGGCTTAGCATAACCTCTTCAACGGTGAAATTACCTAGTGAATACGAATCGATATCCAAGGAAAGAGATAAACTCATTCCAGATGTGAACGATGCTTCGTACGATACGGCGAATTTTTCTTCTCTAGTCCTATGTGCAATCAACGGAGTTCCGCATGTAGCAGCAAACATTATTCACGATGATCCAAGTAAGCGCCGACAGATCGATATATGCTTTGGAAATCCATATGGAGAGCATCCGTTACATGATTTCAATGTGCAGATGCCGATACCGTTCCGTTCTGGAAGAAGATATCACCTAGAATTCTCTTCAATATACGTTGGAGCGCCAACCGTTAGGTTCACCGATGAACTCAGGATAAGTAATTTTGATTTTGCTGCAAACTCCATGTTTGTGCAATCTCCATCTGCATATAGATATCTTCAAAACGGCTCATTTGAATCAGCTTTTGCCGATCCAGGCGACTTCGTACATCTAGAAAATGACAACGAATACATAGATGGATGGATTGTTTCTGGAGGAGGAGCTTGCTATGCTGGAAAATATCTTGTTCCGTCCAACGGTCTTCGAAGCATCATTCTTGAGTCGAATATAGATAGTACTTTTGCAAAGAGTCCACCATCAATCGTATATCAAAATTACACTTTCACCAAGTCTAGGAGGGGTAGATCTTCTGCTGGAACTGGTGGATCCATAATGACGACAACAACATTGCCTGCTAGGACTTCGGTGTTGGATGCTTCTTTGGGAATGAGGAGATACTCAGCCACTGATGCTAATCGTTTCCGTACGGTTATGCTTAGTGCAGATGATCAGGCAGAATCTTTCCGAATATCAAGCAGACATGGAACATTCCTAGAAGGAAGCAAACCAGACTTAAAGAGAATAAGGTTTAACTTTCAGGCAAGTGGATCTGAGATGAGTCTATATATAAACAATATCGACTCTGATATTCATAAGCTGTTTTGCTTTTCTCATTCTAATACAAAACAAACATCTTCCTTCCCTAGTTTTGATAACAATAGGACATCTGAATTCTATTTTGTCAAACCAGCTGTTCCGAACAACGGGGCCTTAACGAGGGTTTTGATGCCCTCGTCTCTGCGCGGATGGGGAATAAATGAGAATAGTATACAGTTCCCCTCAGATTATGATTCCGGAGTCACCAAGCTTTCTACTAAAGGTTCCGCATGCGTTGATGGAACAGCAGATGGAGCATTAATAGTATATCTCAAGAGCGACGGTTCAATTCATCAAGAAGGAGATCCCACGTTAGATTTTATCTCTATGGATGATCCTCCAGTTGGCAATGATTTTGTAGATATAGCCGCTGGTCTTCGGTTTGCTTTAGCAATTAAGAAGGACGGAGAACTAGTTGCATGGGGAGATGATACAGAAGGTGTGGTATCTGGAGTACCATCTGGTTCTTATGTATCCGTAGACTGCGGAGCTCACTTTGCTTGTGCTCTGAGGAGTGATGGAACAATTATATGTTGGGGCGACAATGATGTTGATCAGTGCAATTTTCCATCTGGAGTATTCGTAAAGGTTAGATGCGGATGGGATTCGGCAGTTGCTATAGACAGGGAAGGATATGCTCAATGCTGGGGCAAGGAGCCTGTTGGAGGACCATGGTCTGTTCCTGCCGTAAAACTAAGAGATGCTCATATCGGCGGTGGTCCAGTAATGCGCATATACCCTTCAGATGTCAATGCAGCTACAGGAACTAATTCACCATTTCCAGCAGCGGGTTCGGATCCAGTCAATACTCACGACGCATTGACCATACATTCGGGAGAAGTCAGCAGATTTGCGGTTGGGGTAACCGTTGACGGAGCATTGGTGACATGGGGAGATGATGAAACACTTACCGTTAATGGTGCTTCTAATGCTTTAAGTCTAAGCAATCTTTATTTATTCAAGGAATATACTGCTGTTCCTGATGGAGAATTCGTATGCGTTTTCTGTGGAGCGCAGGGAGCCTGCGCTTTATCTATTGATGGATCTCTTATCGGGTTCGGGCATGGACAGACTCCGTATTTTTCAGGAGCAGCCAAGTTCCAGTCTTATTTTGGAGATGAGTTCTGTATTCATAAAGGCGGACCTATTATAGATAGCGTATCAGCTTCTCCTGAATACATGCTTTTTGAAGAAGACGAGAATCCACCCCGTTGGGCTCAGTTGGATTTGGCTGATGAAACAGAATGGCAACTGACGCGAGGGCTGGCTGCTGGCAAGGGAATCAGTTCTCTTCCTATTACCCTGTATGGAGAGGGAATCAATCGCACGGCTTCCGTTTGTCAGAATAATGGTCGCATGCACATTGCTTTTGAGAGCACAAGAGAAAGTCAGAATTCCATATGCTATGCATCTTCATATCCAGAAACCCGCAGATTTGGAGACATCGTTCGTATTACAAGTGGAGCAAGGGACCGGAATCGTCCATCCATAGCTGTAGACGACTCTGATCGCAAGATGATAGTATGGAGAGAGAAGAGAGGAAGCAAGGAGGCTATAGTATGTGCTACATCAACTGACTTTGCAGATCCTGATCCTGATATCTGCTTTGTCGACGCGTGCACTCTTGCCTTGAGGAGATATGAAAGCCTAGATCCATATTACATATCCGCAGTGCAGGAATGCTTAATAAAAGAGAATTTTATATTTGCAAGTATAGCTTCATCGGTTTACTTTGATGTTGAATTCTATTCTGATCAGAATTTTGAGAATAGAATTGCTATATATTCATCTTTGGATATCCCTGATAATTTTATGATATCTGGAGAATATATGACATCTGAAGGGGTCTCCGTTTTGCCACTTCAGTCATATGATGTTGTATTTTTCTCACCAAATGATCCAGTTATACTTGGAACTCCATTATGGTATAAGATTTCAGCCAAGAGCGCTGGCAATGATTTTGGCTCTGCATCAACCCAGAGTGATTATCTTATATTTAAAAATACTGGTACTATTCTTGATGGAACTGCAAATGATTTTGGAACATCTAATGCTATCGATAGCGCTGGGGACATGTATATTATATACGAGGGAATTCAAAGATATGATTTTGATATCATGCCTCAGACCATGGAACAATTCAATCTAGCTGCAAATGTGTCTGATAGAGATAGCGGATTGCTGTTGCCTCCTAATTTTCCAGCCATTCCTGGAGTGCCTTCTAAGATCAATGCAATGTCTTATCTAATTCATTTAAAGAGCGATGCTGCTGCCTATACTGCAAAAACTAGGTATACTGGCAAAATTACATTCTCTAGTCCAATATCTGCGATAATATTCAATGGTGACGATTTAGAAAAGACTGACGGAATTGCAATATCCAATGCGTTTTATCCTTCAGCTAATGTGAGGGCTGCTGCTTTTAATGAGGGGACTAAGGCAGTGATAAGTCCAGATGGATCTACGGTGCAGTTCAATTTCATAGCAAAGAATCCAATGACTGGTACCTTTGGCGTACAGCAGATGCGTATATTGACAATCGAAACTGCGGCGCTTGAAAGTCAGCGTGCTGGAGTATTTGGTTGCGATAAGATTAGAAATGCGCCATGCGGAGTGCAGTTTAAATATAATAACGATATTGGACTAGACGCTAGTACGTATGGAAATGTTCACTTTAGGGCTATAGTGTATTCAAGTTCAGATATTAATGATGTTGTTGCTACTTTTACATCATTAACACATCCTCATTTATGGAGTTACGGCGACGGAGAATTTCCGTCTGCAGGTGTTCTTGTATATAAGACCGAATCTGTAGGAATTGGTTTCTATCCATCGATGGTCGAAGCGTCATCAGCTATGTCGTCCTTCGATGTGTCGGATTCTATAAAACGAGTGCTTAGTAACTCAAGTCCATACTACGATGTCATTCGAGAGAATCTATTCTTTGATATTATGTATAGAATAAGAATAGATGCGATAGTAGCTGCTAATGATGGATCTGGAAGTAGCGAAACCATACTTAAGAACAATATTGCAGAAAGGTCTATTATATGCAATGGTTCAGTTTCTAGTGGCATAAATGTAGGAGACTGGAAGTGTAGTGGAGCTGGATCTTCGGATACAGTATTGAGCGACTCCAATATATCTGGTTCCCCATCTGTGGCTTCCGCGCGTCAAACATTCTATGTGACCTTCGAGCGTTATGCGGATGTAGATGAAAATGGTCGCATGCCATCATGTCCAGATATATGCCTGGCGGCCTGGGACGCTGATGAGAATAGATTTGATTCATCAGCGCAAGGAGGTAAGGACAGGGTAATAAATCTTGGAAACGTTTCGGGTAGTTCTAGTTCTAGTTCTAGTTCTAGTTCTAGTTCTAGTTCTAGTTCTAGTTCTAGTTCTAGTTCTAGTTCTAGTTCTAGTT
>Ga0114966_10001450_pt1 | contig 21912 bp, 19 predicted proteins | sample M_130207_XF_Meta_FD_87029 | JGI IMG/M metagenome (GOLD analysis project Ga0114966, IMG submission 87029) | Freshwater microbial communities from Lake Montjoie, Canada to study carbon cycling - M_130207_XF_MetaG | ecosystem: Environmental > Aquatic > Freshwater > Lake | place: Lake Montjoie... | reverse complement strand
TACGCAAGCGATGCCGGAAGCTTATGAACGACTGTTGCTTGACGTCTTGCGGGGCGATTCCACATTGTTCATGCGCAGCGATGAGCTCGAAGCTGCTTGGAACTTCGTGACTCCTGTCTTGGACTATTGGGAGCGTCAGCGGACAATTCCGGAACCCTATCGATGCGGTTCGTGGGGACCGCGCGCTGCCGATGACCTGATTCAAATGGATGGTCATTCGTGGAGATCTCCAAGCAGTTGAAGTCGTTTTTGATCCTCGCCGCAGAAAATTTGTCTTGGTGGGGCTTCGATCGAGAAACCCCCCACTGATGTAGCGATCCCATCGCTTTTTCAATTGTTGGAAGATTCTCCTCATGGCCTCACACGACGAAGGCTTATGACATCATTGTGAACAGGATTCTGTGACATGGAATTTCCAGTTTGTCCTGGTTGTGGTCAGTCGGTGATTGATGATGACGCCACCGATTGCCCGTTCTGCGGTTCTTCGATGGTGGCCAAGCCTGTCACGACAGCGATTCCGCCAAAATCAACGGTCGCTTCGGGGACAATCGCGAATGCGTCAGTCCCGGTCGCGAATCGGACCCAACCGCCTCAACCGCGTTCCATCACCCGTAGGACCCTGCCGCCCAAAGTCGGTCCAGCAGCGATTGACGACGCGGCGGATTTGTCATTCTCTGTGGCCTCGCTCAGTGATCGAGTCGGCATTCCGTTGATGCCGAATGCGACAAGACAGCGGTCCATGAAGGTCGTCTGCCCGATGTGTGAAACGGTGGGGTATGTCGCGCACACCGCGGCCGGTCGTGATGTGAAGTGCGTCAACGCGAAATGTCTGGTGCCGATATTTAAGGCGTCGACGATCGTCGACGAGCTCCCTCCGCCTGCATCCCCTCCCAAGCCCAAGAGTCTTTTGTTTCCAGTCCTCGGAATTGTGTCCGCACTCGTGGTCGTGGCGGCTGTGGGATTGTTTGTGACGCCAGGCCTGTTCAACGCCAAAGCGAAACCTGTGGGAATGTCAGAGGAAGACCGGGCCCTCTTAGCCGAAATGGCTCGGGAGGGGCAGGCCGGCTTAACAAATGTCCCCAAGCCATCCACCGTTCTGAGCGTCGTAGAAAACAGCTTGCCCGATAAGGCACAGAAAACCGAACCGGCTCCCGTCACGACCGAAGTCTTGATGGTCAAGACTCTCAAAAAAATGGCCGATGTCTGTGTCACCGCAGAACGCCAACGGAGCAAGCCATTCTGTCGTCAAATGGCGGCTGAAGCGTGTGCGATCGATGGACAGTCAGCGGCTGCACGCGAGCACCTGGCGCAGATACTCGTGGTCGGAAAAGACGTGCTGTATTATCGAATTGTTCCGAATTTGGAACTGTTTTGGAAGGATTGGTTGGCCGGAAACAAGGCCGCCGCGGTGGCATCGATTGATGCTGCCGTCGCGGATTCGTCGATCATTCCCAAGGCGGGTCGCAATCGGTTGGAAATTGCCAGCCATTTGGCCGCGGGTCTGGCCGCCGTGGGTCGAACAACCGAAGCCTTGGCTATTCTTCAAAGTCATCAATCCACCGAAGAAGATGGGCAACTGGCGTGCCGACTTCAAATCGCCAGCGAGGGACGTCTGACTCCCCTGCGTAACGAAGACTCACTCCTGCCGTGGTCCGCGCCACAGGCGGTTGCAACGACAGCGATCCTGCTGGCGCGGGGCCAGGTTTCAATCGCGCAGGCTTGGGCGAACGGCCAACCGAACAATGAATCCCGAGCAGAATGCCTTTCGATTTGGGCCGAAGGGCTGGCCAAAAATTCCTCTCCGACAGGATTCACAGAAGCGGTTTCAGCGATCACGCATGCCGTCGGGGACCTTGCTCCTCAACTGGCAGCTCGAGTTTTGGCCAGAGCGGCGCGCGGCCGGACGGCTGTTACAGACCCCGCGGGGAGCTTAGAATTTTTGAAGCTGGCCAGTATCCGATTGGCGGAAGTGAAGCTGCCGTTGGAGCCGGCAATGCCAGAGAGCAAGTCGTTATTGATGGACTCACCACCGGCCTTGGCGCCACTGATGCAAGCGGCGACTGCCGCCGCAGAAATCGCGTATGCGCAATCCTTATCCACAGAGTCTGACACGGATGTGGAAGCAACGCTCGATCGCGCGCTTCGTTTCGTCCGAGGAATCGCTCCGGCGTTGCCTGCGGTGTTGCAGCGTTCGGAGGAAGCTCAGCAGGCGGGCGTGAACGGGCTGATCCGAATGCTGAAGCGTGATCTGTCCTTGAAAACAGACGCGGAAGCGAGGCCGCTCGTGGTAAAATATCGCCGAAATTTGGCGAATCTTCTGGACGCCTCGCATCAACGATTCGAGACGCAAACAAAAATCCTGCACCGCATGTTAGCCGCGGGGTTGAAGCATCAGGTGTGGAATGTGGTTCAGACGAGCAACGCTGTTGCCGATGCCGGAAAACGTGATGAGTTCTTGACGACTTCGCTGGCGAATGAATTGTTGGAGGCCTTTCAGAAGACGGAAAAAGAAGCGGCCATTCGGAACGCGCTTCCGGAAAACCTGATTTTCAAGCGGCCTATCCAGTCCAGCATTCGTGATCTGTTAACGAATCAGAACATTCGGGAGGCCGCTGAGATGGTGTCGCATCTCGACTTCAAGACAGAGAATCGAGACGACGTAGCGTTGACTCTTGCAATGGAGTTGGCGACATCCGAAAAGCTCGACGCCAGTTTGAAATTTATTGAGAGTCTCACGGACATTGTGTTACGAGAAGAGGCGTATTGTTTCGTGGCGGGCCTCGCGACTCAAAATGGTCAGGCCGAAGTCATTGTGAAACAGATCGGTCTTGTCAGTCAGGCTACGGAAAAAGCGGCGTTATGCCGCGGACTCACGGCCGGCGTTCAGGCCGCTTCCTTGCTACAGAGAGCCGCTGAATCGGTTCCCGCCAAGTCGAGCGATCCGAAAAATTAGTTTTGTCTCCGGAAGTTTACAGGGAGTGTCGTTTTTCAGGTTGCCTGAGTGGTGAAAGACTGAGAAGCGTGGCGATGTCTGAGAAACAACCGGAGAGGCCGTCATGCCTCCACCGGTTGAGATGTCTCTGGACACGGCCGGAGGCCTATGGGGAAAAAGGATCAGTCGCGGTGAATCCCGCACGAGGCCACCACCGTCTCTCGCCGTAAGAGGCTCTGCATCGTGTCCCACGGCGACTTCCGTGGCATCCGTTGTCGGGAACCGAAATTCCCTGAGGACCGTGTCCAGCCGCTGACCCCGGCGATGTCCGCGGATCGTCACAAGAGACAGCCCGCGAGGCGAAGGGCCGTTTTCGAGAGCCAGTGTCGCACCTCGGGCGGCAGATCGGTGTTGTTCCGGGTGATCCTCAAGGAGACATGATCAGATCGCTGGGGATGTCGTTTGAAAAGAATTGGCGCGCATGGGCGGTTCGGTTGGAGGGAACCATGTCACCGCGGGTATCGTGGCCGGGGATCAGATGACGATTGCTGCGCAGTCTTCCGACCAGTACCGTGATCGTGTTCGAGCCCATGCGTCATGCCAAGGCACAGCGACTCACTCAGACCCTTCTGTAGATTTCGTATAAGCGAGGGCTGGCGAGTGGGACGTTCCCGAGATATGCGAATCACAGAATGTGGTTGAATCGATTGGTCCCGGTGGTCAATCTCTGTTCGTCGAACGACGCCGTCGAACCACGGCGAGTTGTTGGACAATCGCTTCAGAAGAGGACGTCCGTCCGTCGCACCGTTCGGTTTCGATCAGAATCCTTGTGCAAGTGAATGGCAGAAAGATGCAGACCGAAAAACATTTTCGGTCTAAAAAATCGGGTTGGCAATTTTTTTGATGCTCTTGGAATCCCATGACTCTCATTACGTTTTATCTCGTCGGACACGATTACGGTTGGTTGTCGAACTCGGCACCGTATCCGATCTCGCTGGAAGGCAAGATGTGGTACACGTCGGAACATTACTTCCAGACGCAAAAGTTTCATGACCTGACAATCCAAAAGAAAATTCTCAAGACCCGTTCGGCAGCCGAAGTCGTCAGGATCGCGGGTAACCCGAAACTGCGTGTCCGTCGAGATTGGGATGCCGTGAAACTCGGTGTCATGCGAACCGCCGTGCGAACCAAGTTCACTCAGATCACAGATCTCAAGTTGCTGCTACTCAATACAGGCGACGCCGTATTGGTGGAACACAATCCGCATGATTCGTATTGGTCCTCCGGCATCGAGGGGAAGGGAAAAAACATGCTGGGAGTCATCCTAATGGAGATCCGAGAGGAATTACGGCGGAGTCAATCAGATTGAGTCTTCGCTCCCTTCCGCTCCAAAATTTCGCTCGCGCCGGATGGCGAATCAGGGCGTGATCTCTTGTCAAGTCCGGGGATCTGTCGGTGGACATCGGTCGGCAGCGATCAAACGACAGACCCGTCACGGAATCGGATGAATCATCGGCCCGTGTAGCTCTTCGATCTGTGTTTTTCACGGTCTTGAACGCTGGGCTTCGTCGTCCTTGGATCGCCTTGGGGGGGTATGGAATCGACGCCCCCTCCAGTTTGGACTGCTCTAAAAGACAAGCCAAAATTAAACAGATCCGACATTTTTGCGAGTTTTAAAAACAGATGTTTTCTTGGATTTTGTTGTTTTTAGTCGCAAGTTATTATGAGTTAATTACTTGCGGAAATATATGTTTTTACGTTAACGCCGGCTCGAAAATTGCGGTTTTTAGTGGGGATGCGTTTTTGGTCAACAATCTTTAAGGAGGGAACATTATGCTGGTGCTGACAAGGGGATTGAAGCAGCAAATAATTATTGGAGAGCAAAAGATTATTGTCACGATCTTGGAGATCAATGGAGGCCGTGTTCGGCTGGGGATTGAAGCTCCGCAGGATGTGACGATCAGACGCGACGCGTTGCTCACCAACGAGCGAAGTTGTAACCAAGAGGAACAATCCTGCAAAATGGTTCCTGAGGCTTAACTGAGATGAAATATTCTTGCAGTCGACTCAGTGCGCGGCAGCAGAAAAATGTCGTGTGTCTGTTGAGCCTCAGTCTGTTGAGCCTCAGTCTGTTGAGCCTCAGTCTGTTGTTGATCCGCCGTAAAACCCTCAAAACCATTCCGACCCCATCACCGTTCACCACTGCGGCGTTTGTTTTCTGAAGCCGCCAAAACCGTGGACCATCGTCCCGTTCAGACCTCTGTTTGTTTACCGCTCGAAAGGCCAAGGCTGGCTGAGATCCGTCGATACGGTGGCGGACAGTTACCCGTTCCTCGATGTCCAACTCCCCCACGATTGAACAGGCGAAAGTGGCTGAAAGAGTCGCTGACCGCCAACACCGGTTGTAAGTTCTACCGGACGACTTTGGGAACAGGACTCCAGATCTACCCGTCGGGCCTGCTTTTAAAAGACCCCATCAGGGCCCAAGTGATTGCGTTTGTTCACCGAAACGGGGGTCCGATGGCTCTCACGGGTACCACGCGACACGGACGAGCGGTCACGAAGAACTTTGCCCCCCTGTGTTTGTGGTCGATGTCAATGACCTGATCAAAGAACGGCGGGTTAGCGATCGAGGGAATCTCTCGGCTGTCTCGTTTGTGGTTCAGACGCACCACGCAACCGACAGCGAACAGACGGATTCAAGCCAATAATTGACGAACCCTGTCTTATTTTTATGGCCCGCCGTGTCTTATAGAGACCCAAAGAATGCAGCAAGCCGAGCTGAAAATCTCGGCTTGCTGGTGCTGATTTTTTGAATCAGTGATCTTATTTCTTTGCGGTTTTTGCCTTTGCCTTGGCCTTTGGCTTAGCCGACTTGGCTGGCGCCTTGGCAGCGGTCTTGGCAGGTGTTTTTGCAGCGGTCTTCTTCGTAGCGGCCATATCCGTGGCTCCTTAGGAAAAGATTGGGTACCCGATTCCAAACCGAGTGTCTCTCACTGGCACCCTGTCGAAGAGAGACAACTCAAAAGTCAGACACCCCTTAACACAAGGGATGTTAAACTTCCGATCAAACTTAACGCCGTATCATTGGCCCCGATCGTATGGAGATTTGAAAAACTGGTCAAGCACAATATCTTGTCGTGTAATAGATTGCTTCAAATAGAATGGACATAACTTAAACTCGACTCAGTGGTACGACGAGACGTAACACATCCCAACAGATATTTTTTCCACATCAAATCACGAAGTTCATAATGGACTTCTTCAGCCTGCTGGCCATCGATTGCGATGAACGCATGCTTTTCATCGGTTGGGAAAACACCAATGGTTTGGAAGATTTCGGTGAATATTGTGTTTACGACGAAAAAACGGTTTGTCCGGCGTGGGGAGTTCCGGTAGAGCGGCTTAATGTGCCGATAGGATGTGTTCATTCAAATCGATTCAGTGGCTTGACGGCCCCAGAGCCCGCTTCAACAATCTGTGCTTTGAGTGTCATTCCGGTACGGTTCTTAATTCCGCATCTGAAGCGAAGTTCTCTCTGCGTGAGATTTCAATGAATCAACTACGATTGTCAGCCGCTGTTCAGTCATTGAAGCCTTCAGCCACTTTGGCGGCCGCGGCGAAGGCGAAGGAACTCAAACGTCAGGGGATCCAGATCTACGACTTTACACTGGGCGAGCCAGATTTCATTACTCCGGTCAACATTCGGAATGCGGCTGTCGCGGCGATTGAGGCCGGTCATACGCACTATACTCTTTCGGGCGGTATCCTAGAGCTGAAACAGGCGGTCTGCTCGGCGTACAAGCGAGACTATGGCTTGGAATTTACTCCGGCTCAGGTTTTGATTTCGAATGGTGCGAAGCACTCGATTCATAACGTGATTGCCGCTTTGTGTGGTCCGGGTGATGAAGTCATCATTCCCGCGCCGTATTGGGTCAGCTATAGCGCTCTTGTCGAATTGGCGGGCGCCATTCCCGTGATCGTGCCGACAACCGAAGCCAGTGGCTTTTGCATGACGGCAGATCAGTTTCGAAAAGCGATCACACCAAGGACGCGTTTGTTGATGCTAAACAATCCGTCGAATCCCACAGGGGCGACATATCCTGTGGAACAGTTACAGAGTCTGGCTCAGGTGGCGATTGAAAAACAAATCCCGGTTCTATCTGACGAGATCTACGAAAAGTTGCTTTACAAAGGTTCTGAGTTCCGTTGCTTCGCCAGTTTCAGCCCGGAGGTTGCGGCAAGGACGATCATTGTCAGTGGAGTGAGCAAGGCCTATGCGATGACGGGCTGGCGGATCGGATGGACCATTGGGCCGGTGGATGTCATCCGAGCGATGGACAACCTTCAAAGTCAAGAAACGTCCAACCCCTGTAGCGTCAGTCAGCATGCGGCGGTGGAAGGATTGATGGGGCCTCAAGAGAGTGTGGAAGCGATGAGATTGGAGTTCGAAAAACGCCGGAGTTACGTCATGGACCGCATGCGTCCTTGGCGCAATCGGTTTCAGATCACCTTTATTGAGCCCGGTGGAGCGTTTTACGTTTTTTTTAATATCGCTGCGGCCTTTGGAAGACCACTTGCCGGTGGTTGTGTTGTTCAGAATGCCACGGAGTTTTGTACCGCACTGCTCGAACAGACACACGTTGCGTTAGTGACTGGCGACGCGTTTGGTGCGCCGGGTTATGTACGGCTGTCGTTTGCCACAGACATGGAAACAATCCGCGACGGACTCGACCGGATCGAATCCTTTCTGTCTGCTTGAAATCTCACAAAATTCGCCCCCCTTTGCCTGGGAATGCCGATGCAGAGTCTGTGCCGGCGTTGGCGGTTATCTCACAGCGGGCGTCATTGATAGGTGGCTGAAGTGTCCCCTCAATTCAATACCTATGGCGATGCGATCCAGTTTCTTTACAGCCGCATCAATTACGAGCAGATCCAAGTCGAGTCTTACTCCAAGAATGACTTCAAATTGGAGCGGATGAGAATCCTCTTGTCATTTCTGGGCGACCCACACAAGCGCATTCCGGCGATTCACGTCGCCGGAACGAAGGGCAAGGGTTCGACCTGCACGATGATTGCTTCGGTATTGACTGCCGCCAAGTTTCGGGTTGGATTGTATATTTCCCCCCATATTTCGGTCTTTGAAGAACGAATGACTGTCGATGGCCAGCTTCCTTCGCCCGAGGATGTTGTGACGCTTGTCAATCGGCTGATTCCTGCCACGACATACATGGACGCACTTCCGGGGCAAATGCAACCGACGTACTTCGAACTGGCGACTGCCATGGCTTGGCTTCATTTTGAAGAACGAAGTACCGATTTTGTAGTGCTTGAAGTGGGTCTTGGCGGACGATTGGATTCGACCAATGTCTGCTGTCCCTTAGTCTCGATCATTACGAATGTCAGTCGAGACCATACTCAGGTTCTGGGCAGCACCGTCAGACAGATTGCCTGGGAAAAAGGAGGGATCATTAAGCAAGGCGTCCCGCTTGTCAGTGGTGTCACGCATAACGCTGCAATCGAAATGATTGATCAGATCTGTCGCGAGAAAAAAGCGACACGGAGGCAGTTTGGCGAAGACATTGTGCTGATGTCGCGTCGACGCACACTCGAAACAGACACGAACGCGGTGATGAGTTTCATTGATGTCCAGACGTCCCATTCGGTATGGCGAGAAATTCCAGTGGCCTTAAGGGGTTTCCATCAGGCCATCAATACGGCACTGGCCTTGGCGGTATTTGACGAACTCCGTCAACAAGGAATCGCCATCGCAGAGGATGCCGTCCGCAGGGGATTGGCTGCAACACAGTGGCCGGGGCGCGTCGAAGTCGTTGCTCATCGACCAACGGTTGTGATTGATGCCGCTCACAACTGGGAGTCGGCGCGTGCACTGCTTGCCACGTTGAGTGAAGAGTTCCGGCCTGTTCGCCGTTTGTTGATTTTCGCGGCCACACGCGATAAAGATGTTTTCGGACTACTGCGATTGATTTTACCGCAGTTCGACACCGTTGTTTTCACCAAGTACAACGACAACCCACGCGGCGTCACGCTGGTGGAATTACAATCCCTCGTACGATCGGTTTCGAATCGCGAGGCCCATTTTGCGAATGACCCAGCCGATGCGTGGCACATGGTTCAGAAGTGGGCTGGTGCAGAGGATTTGATCGCAATTACCGGCTCATTTTTTCTCGTGGCAGAACTACGCGATCTGATTCTGTTCGAAACGGCCGACTCACCGACGAATTAAGAGTGTCGAACAACACCGGAACGCAGTAAGAACCGTGTGTCCGATGTTCATTTTGAATCCGGGCTCAAATCCAAAAAACGTCTCCAGCAGGTCGCGTGATCGTTTGGACGACCTCGCCTAGGACTCCATAATGTCCGTTTCCTTCGCTTCGGCCAGTGCGTTGACTCGGCCTTCGTATTGTTTGGTCAGATTTTGAATTTCCTCTTTGGTCTGATCATGCGTGTCTTCGTTGATCACTTTCTCTTTCAGTGCCGCATCGTTGTGCTTATTGGCATCTCGACGAACATTTCGGATGGCAACCCGTCCTTCTTCAGCGAGATCCTTTAAACGCGCCACCAATTGCTTACGCCGTTCCGTCGAAAGTGGTGGAATGTTGAGACGAATGACACGCCCATCGGAATTGGGAGCCAAGCCGACATCGCTGGACTGAATCGCCTTGGCGATGTCTCCCAGAGTTCCCTGATCGAACGGCCGAATCATGATCTGTTGGGGTTCTGAAATACTGATGGTCGCGATTTGTTTCAGGGGCGTGGGCGAACCGTAGTATTCGACGCGAATGGAATCCACCAGACCGGCGTTGGCTCTTCCCGTCCGTAAACCTTGAAAATGGTGTTGAACAACATGGACTGCTTTTTCCATTCGTTCTTCCGCGTCCATCAGTATTTCATCTGTGTTCATCAGCGATCAACTCCGAAAATCGAGCCGTAAATCATCCGGGGAAAAACAGAATCGCGGCGATTGAAAACCGGGCGAAGATCCCTTACTCAAGGCCCGTCATCAGTCTCAGCGAGGGAGTTTCAAGAGAGTGTGAAGAGGGATTCTGCAGACAGTCAAGGAGCCACGCCGAAACCTCAACCGGGCGTGGCGACGCGCGTTCCCAGCCGTTCTCCGGCGATCGCTCGCTCGATATTGCCAGACTTCTGGTAATTCAGCACCACAATCGGAATGTCGTGCTCCATACAATGTAGGATCGCTTGCGCATCCATGACCTGCAAATTCTGTTTCAGGACATCCTGATAGGTGATTTCCGAATACCGAACGGCATGAGGATTTTTCAGCGGATCATCGGAATAGATTCCATCGACACGGGTTGCCTTAACCAGCAGGTCCGCATCGATTTCTCTCGCACGCAACGCCGCTGCGGTATCGGTGGTCACAAACGGACTTCCGGTGCCAGCCGCCAGAATGACGACGCGTCCCTTTTCGAGGTGCCGAATACAGCGACGCCGGAGGAAGGGTTCGGCGACCGGTGGTATCGTGATCGCGCTTTGAATCCGAGTCGGAATCCCGAAATGTTCCATGGCGTCTTGAAGGGCGAGTGCATTGATAGCCGTTGCCAGCATTCCCATGTAGTGTGCGGTGGCCGGGATCACAATCGAATTCGTTGAGGAAAATTCACGGCCGCGCAGAATGTTGCCCCCTCCGCAAACGATCGCCAATTGCACTCCTGAGTCGACCACTCGCTTAATCTGTTCGCAAATCACTTGAACTTCAGAGAGACAAATCCCGGACTCACCCGGACGAGCAAAACTCTCGCCACTGAGCTTCAGCAAGACGCGTTTGTATCGGGGGGAGGAATTGTGCGTCACTGTTCGGATTCCGTTTATCGATCAGCAATGGTGTGGTTCACAGCAGTCGTCCATTTGCAAAGCGAAACAGGGGGCAAAATGCCCCCCGCCCCTCAAATCCCTCCGTCCGCATTGGCGGCGGTATCATCAGTCGCAGAGTTCAATTTCCCAAAACCCAGCGGGTGAATCCTACGGCCTTCAGTCCATTCTCAGCCAGTGCCTGATTAACCGTCTTCGAATCGTCTTTGGCAAACAACTGAAATGCCAAAACACCATTTTCCGCGTAGAAGGTCTTCATCCGGCCATCGACCATCTTTTCAATAATATTGGCCGGTTTTCCGGAAGCGGTGGCCTCTGCGGAGAGCCGTTGCCTTTCTGCTGCGACAAGTTCCGAGCACAATTCTTCAGGATGTGTCACCAGCGGCTTCAGCGCGGCGACGTGCATCGAAACATCCTTCAGAATTGTGGAACTGCGAAGCTGTCCGGCAGCGCGAAACAAAACCCCCGTCTTGCCGTCATGATGTGCATAACCGCCGACCGGACCGTCCACGCGAATGACGCGGGTGACAATCATTTTTTCGCGGATTTTTCCGACGACCTCTTCCAACAGATCCGCCAACGTTTGTCCGTTTCGATCAGGACAGGACTGGGCTTGCAACTCGTCCGGTGTCGCCGCCCCGGGACCTCCCAAAAGCTGTTTGACGCATTGATCGGCCAAGAACAAGAACTCGTCCGCCTTAGCCACCTGAGCCGATTCGCATTGGAGCTCGACCATTGCTGCTCGAGATCCATCGTCGGAGACTAAGACTCGTACTAAACCTTCAGAGGTCGAGTTTTCCAGTCTTTTGAGCATCACTTTTTTGTTGCGTTCCCTCAGGATCTCGATTGCTCGCTCCTGATTGCCATCCGCTTCAACCAAAGCCTTCTTGACATCCATCATCGGAAGGTCGGTAAGATCGCGCAGTTGTTTGACTGCCTGCGCAGTGATCTCTGCCATCACGGGAACTCCTTGAACATACAAAAAGCATCGGCATGGAAACAAGCCATGTCGTTCGATTCGCTATCGGCAGACCGGAAAACCACCCGATCAACACGATCGACGGTCAGGACTGAATTGAAGGAACCGCCTTATATTGGATCTCTTCGACAGGGGGAGCGACGTCCTTCGGAACGGCGGCTCGGCCTTCGATGATCGCGGCCGTCAAATGCTTGAGAATCAACTGGATCGATCGAATGCTGTCGTCATTCCCAGGTATCGGAAGATCGATCTGGTCGGGATCACAATCGGTATCCAAGAGGCCAATCACCTTGATTCCGACCAGCCCCGCTTCGTGAACGGCATTCCGCTCTTTCTTCGGATCGACAACAATGATTGCTTCGGGAAGACGATTCATGTGACGCAAACCGTTGAGGTTCCGCAACATTTTTTTGTGTTCGCGTAGCAACGTCGACTGCATCTTCTTGGAGTACGTTTCGATTGCTCCAGAACTGAAAATTTCGTCCAGTTCTTCGAGTCGCTTCATCCGGCTTCGAATGGTGCGAAAATTCGTGAAAATGCCACCTAACCAGCGATAATCAACATAGGGCATATTGACCGCAATCGCGGATTCACGGATGGTGTCGGCGGCCTGTTTTTTTGTTCCACAGAACAGAATCAGACTTCCTTGAGACGACACCTTTTGCAGGTAACGTTTGGCGCGCAGCAGCCCGCGAACCGATTCTTTCACGTCAATAATGTGGATTTGGTTCCGCTTACCGTAAATATACGGCCTCATCTTGGGGTTCCACCGACTTGTTCGGTGTCCGTAATGAATGCCAGCTTCTAGGAAATCTTTCACCACAATCTCAGACACGTTGCCGACTCCTCCACGAACTCCGTGGCGATCTATCACTGTTGCATGAGAACCCAACGGCTATACCGCGAGAATAACATATTATTCTCCAAGTGGGGGGACATCCTAACGGTCGCGTGGGATGTCGTCAAATCAACAGCCCACGGAGGACGTTTTTGCCGGTTCTGTGTCAATCCGCCGGCCCATCGTAAAGCGTTGAATCGGAACAGGTTGTCCGATGTTTTCTGGGACTGGCCGGCCGTGTGAGGCCGGGACCAGAGCGGTCGTTATCAGCTCGGCGCGGCAATCAAGAGACCGAATCCTGCGCTTCGCTGGCGACATTTTGAAAAATAAGAGGGGTCTAAGCAACGCCGAAACCGTGGATCAGTCATGGCTCAAGAGTGAGGGGATGGGAGGGGATCTGGGTCGAGTTGGGCATCGGGAAGCCCTCTCCTTCCACAGAGTTTGGCGGCGCATGGGCAAAGCTCGCCCCTCTTCGCTGCGTCCGATCCGTCTGGCAAAGATGCCTATGTAAAGAGCAGGCGTTGAGGGATTCACAAGTTGTTTTAAACAACAGGATTGATTGTCTTGGAAAGGCGGGCTGCAAATCCAAACGGTCGCTTGCATCCGATCTTAGCATCAGCCCAACTGGTCTTCGGCGACTTCAATCGCCTTCAACAATCCCCGAGCTTTATTGAGCGTTTCTTCGTATTCACTGGCGGGAATACTGTCCGCAACGATCCCGGCTCCTGCTTGCAGATAGGCCGTTTGGCCCATCATGACGATCGTGCGCAATGCAATACAGGTGTCCATGTGGCCGGTGAAGTCGATGTAGCCTACGGCTCCGCCGTAGGGGCCGCGACGGTGAGGCTCCAATTCGTCGATGATCTGCATGGCGCGCACCTTAGGCGCGCCGGAAAGGGTTCCGGCGGGAAGTCCGGCACGGAGTGCATCGAGCGAGGTCTTATTCGCCGCGAGTTTTCCGGAAACCGTTGAGCTGATGTGCATCACATGACTATACCGCTCGACATGCATCACCTCGCTGACTTCCACCGAGCCGTATTCGGCGACGCGACCGACATCATTGCGGGCGAGATCGACAAGCATCACATGTTCGGCGCGTTCCTTTTCATCCGCCAGCAACTCCTGTTCGAGGGCCTTGTCTTCGGCTTCCGTCTTGCCGCGTTTGCGAGTTCCCGCGAGTGGTCGAATTGTTGTGCGGCCGTCTTCGACTCGCACCATGATCTCTGGCGAACTCCCGATCAGACTTGCGGCCGACGTTCGGAGCAGGAACATGAAGGGGCTGGGATTCACAATGCGCAGCGCTCGATAAATATCGAGAGGCGGGGATTTGGTATCGAGTTCTAATCTCTGGCTCAGAACGACCTGAAAGATGTCGCCTGCCCGGATGTACTCTTGGCACGTGGCCACGGCCGCTTCATAACCCGCCTGCGTAAAGTTGGAGCGAAACGCCCGTTGCGGATCGGTTGTGAGCGTGATGTCTGTCAATCGAAGTTCGTCCTTCGGTTCGGCGAGTCTGCGACAAACATCATCGACGCGTTGGCAAGCGAGATCATAGGCCGATCGCAGATCTCCGCTGTGCACACGAGCGAAGGCGACGACGAGGATCGTCTTTTGAATTTGATCAAAAATCACCATCTGGTCGTAGAATGCGAACGACATGTCGGGTAGATGTCGGTTATCAGGTGGCGGATGGGGAAGGTTTTCAACGTATCGAACGGTATCGTAACCCGCGTAACCGACGGCTCCTCCACAAAACCGTGGCAGCTCGGGCAGATGCGGAGCGCGATATTCCTTCAACAGATCATGCAGGTACTGAAGCGGGTCCGCGACGCTCTGTTTTTCCGTCTGGCCATCACGTGTGATGATAATTTCTCGATCGTAGGCCTCGATCTGCAGGAACGGTCCCGTACCGAGAAAGCTGTAACGTCCAATCCGTTCACCGCCCACGACGCTTTCAAACAGGAACGAGTTCGAGCCGTCTTCCAAGCGACAATAGGCGCTGACCGGCGTCAGTGTGTCGCTGACCAGTCGACGAAAAATAGGCACAAGATCCATGCCCTGTGCCAGTGCTTGAAACGCGTCGAAATCGGGGAGGAAATGGGAAGTCATAGCTCCTTCAATGGTCTTTGGGGCGGCCTCTTATCGCCTGTCGCAGCGGCTATCGGGATAAAGAAAACAGCCGTTAGACGCGAACATCAATCTCGTAGCCCTTGCGTTGTTCGCGTGCGATCCACGTGGCAGCCTCGGGATCGTTGATGATTTGTTGAGTTGCCGGATCCCACTCAATTTTGCGGCCGAGGCGAATGGCAATGTTGGCCAGATGGCACGTCGTCATTGCCCGGTGATGTGAATAGACATCGCTGATGGGCAGTCCGCGATCTTGAATGCAATGGAAAAAGTTTTCCATATGTGCGTTGTTGCCGCTGCGGGGGGGCTTGCCCCGAGACAGTTCCTGCAATAAGGATTCGGAGAGCGGGTTGCTGACGAGGGTCTCGACGGGGGCTCCGGTCAATTTGTAGCGATTGACAAAAATCCGCCCTTCCGTACCCTCAATCAGCACTCCATTGTCTCCTTCACTGGTGATCAAGAGTTCGGCGCCGTCGGCAAACTTGCACGTGACCAGAAATTCCGTGGCCACGTTGTATCTGTTGGAAATCGTCGGGATTCCGTGACGCAACGGCACAGGATGAATGGCCGTTCCTTCAACGGAAATGGGTCCGCTATTGTCCATCTGCAAGGCCCACATGCCGATGTCCACATGGTGTGCCCCCCAATCGGTCATCTTACCGCCGGAATATTCGTACCACCAACGGAACTGGAAGTGCGCCCGAGTTTGAGGCGACGGCATGTCGCTTGCCGTTGGTCCGCACAGATAATCCGTTAGTGGTGCTTGCCCAAGCCACATGTCCCAGTTCAATTCTTGGGGAACTGCGACATGAGGGATTTCACCGCTGGACTCGCCGCGGTTCACGCCGCAGGTGACCCGGATGATTTTTCCAAGTCGCCCACTACGCGCCATGGCCACGGCCTTCACAAATTGGGCTTGAATGGTCTTCTCATTGGCGAAACCCTCGGACCGTTGTTGTGTGCCTACCTGAAACACGCGTTTGGTCTCGTCGAGGACTTTGATGATTTGTTTTCCCTCGTGGATCGTTAACGTGAGCGGTTTCTCACAGTAGACATCCTTGCCGGCACGCATGGCGTCGATGGCAATCTTCGTGTGCCAGTGGTCGGGAGTCGCAATCACAACAACATCGATGTCCTTTCGGTCGAGCAACTGGCGATAGTCTTCGTACATCTCCGGCTGTTTCGAATGACCTTTCTGGTGCTGAATCTCGGTGACCTGTTCCTGCGCTTTTCCAACGTGGTTCCGATCCACATCACACACCGCGACACAGTCAAAGAAAGACAGGGCATTGCTGCAGACGCCACGTCCACGACCGCCCATCCCGATGCAACCGAGAACCGGGCGTTCGTTGACACTTTGAAACCCCAATGCGCGATGACTCTCGGCCGTGAACCAATAAGGCAGCATCGCACCCGCCAAAGCACCGGTGGATTTCAAAAAATCGCGACGATCCAATAGTTGACTCATGCGGCGGACCTTCATTCCAAAAAGGATTTGCAGGGAGGCTGTGGTGCCAGCCCCCCCCCACTCTAACGGCCACCCCGCGTCGGAAAAACACCACCGCCCGAAAAATCAAAAACGTTTTGGTTCCTGCGACGTCGTTCGTCGTCTCAACGCTCGGGATTGGCGTTTCCCGAATCCGGTTCAAAAACGTGTTGCTTTTCGGGTCACCGTCGTTGCCGGGGGATGAGCCAGCACTTGCGATTTGGCAGATTAAGGCGTCTTCAGATCTGAAGCAGCGTGCCGTATGGCTGGGCGAGATCGGGCCTGTTCCACCGCTCGCAAGACGCCAGGTCGAGCGAAAAAACGCGGCAGGCTCTGCAGAAGCGGTGGATTTGTGGTGGCCAGCCGCAGGGTGCGTCGCCGAGACGCACGATTCCAGCGAGGAACGTTCTGCAGACTTAAAGTCTTGGCTAGGACAGCCGATGGGCCTCCGCTGGCGGCCCGATGAGGTGTTCCGACATCGTCGGGAGAGGACAGTCGAGAACAGACGTGTCGCAAGCGGCGTCAGGTTCACGGACCGGACTTGGTTTCGGGCGACGGTGGTTTGAAAAGGAGATTGGCAGACGTCACGCGATGTCTGTCAGGTTCGGCGTCATCGCCGGTCTGCAGCGGACGGTTCCTGAGTGTCAGACGCAACCCGAGTGAGGCCGGATTGAGGCGGTTTTGCGAACATGGACCGAAGGGTTGGAAACCAAGACTTGAGATAGGAAGTGGGAAGTCGCGCGCGGAGTGGTTATTCTTGTGCGGGTTGACTCGGGCTCTCGACGCACCACTCTCGTTGCTGGATTCCCATGAAAATTTGGTTTAACAAAGTTCACGAAGCCAAACGCGTGCTGATCGAATCGGACTCGGCCGAGATTCGGATCGGCCGCGATCCGTCGAACATCATCGTGTTGCACAGTCCACTCGTTTCGAAGCGACATGCTGTGGTGACGCGTGAGCAGGGCCAGTTAAAGTTAGCGAACATCGGGGTCAACGGATGCCTTGTCGGCGATCAAGAAGTTCTGGGGGGCAGTTCGATCCTGTTCAAGGCCGGCGAGACCGTCCGTATCTGGCCGTTCTCGCTGACGTTTGAGTCGGACGAGGTCTCGGCCATCAGTGCTCCGGCATTGGAGTCTCATCTGCGGTCGATCATGTGTGATCTGAATCAGCGGGTTCATAAAAAGTTGCTCGAACGACTCGACCTGTACGAGATCGAGAACGAGCGCACGAGCGATGCCGATACGATCGTATTGTTGGAACGCAACATCGAGGACGTCTGCCGCGAACTCAATCTGTTTGGCAACGAGAATGAGCCGCTTCTGGAGGAGATCGTCGGTCTGACGCTCCGCGATCTGCTGATCAATCAGCTGATTCTGGAAGGGGGCGATGTCGGTTTAGACCTGCTCGCGCGATTGACCTACAACGAGTTCGATCTGCCCGCGACACTGATCCCCGAACGCGAGACCGAACTGCAAAACCTGCTGATCTTCGCCCGCGAACGGCTGAAACTTGAAAATTTGCCCGACCTCAGTGCGCAGATTAGCCACGTCGAGCGGATGTTTGCGGATCTGTTTCCATTTGTCAGGCCGCACTTGCATCGGGAGTTGCGAAAATACGTGATTTTGAGGTCGTTGAAAAAGGATTTGAAGGACACGGTGTTCGGATACGGCCCGCTGCAAGACCTGCTCCGTGCCCCGACCATCAGCGAAATCATGGTCGTCAAGAGTGATCAGATCTTTGTGGAAAAAGACGGCGTGCTGGAGCTTTCGGGGCGGCGATTCATCTCGGACAAGGTGACCGAAAGCATCGTCGAGCGGATCGTCGCGCAGGTCGGTCGTCGCATCGACAAGAGCCAACCGCTAGTGGACGCCCGCCTGCCGGATGGCTCACGTGTGAATGCCATTATCCCGCCACTGGCCGTGCGCGGTCCGTGCCTTACGATCCGCAAATTTCCCGCTCATCGCTTCACCGTGGACGACCTGATTGAGCGGGGTTCGATCACCTCATCCGCCGCGATGTTTCTGCGTGCGTGCGTCATCGATCGCCGCAACATTCTTGTCAGCGGAGGGACCGGGACGGGTAAGACGACGATGCTCAATATTCTCTCCAGTTTTATCCCGGTGAAGGAGCGGATCGTAACGATTGAGGACACGCCCGCGCTACAACTTCACCAGGACCATGTGGTGACGCTCGAAAGCAAATCGGCCAACGTGGAAGGGGCGGGCGGATATTCGATCCGCGATTTGGTGAAGAACGCGTTACGCATGCGGCCGGATCGGATCATCGTCGGTGAGTGCCGCAGCGGCGAGGCGCTGGACATGCTGCAAGCCATGAACACCGGTCACGATGGCTCGATGACCACCGTTCATGCCAACAGCACAGAGGATGTGATTCAGCGTCTTGAGGTCCTCGTACTGATGGCTCTCGATCTACCAATCGTCTCGATTCACAGGCAGATTGCCAGTGCGATCGACATCGTCGTCCAGATCACTCGCTTGCCGGGTGGCCGACGCAAGGTGTCGCAGATTAGCGAGATCGCCGGCTATGACGCCGATCGCGGGCAATTGATCACACGCGAGATCTACAACGTGCGCGAGGGCCAGATCTTGCACCCGACTGGCTATCTTCCCAGCTTTGTCGATGCGCTGATTGCAAAGGACCTGCTCAAGCTGGAGTTCTTGTACGGAGGCGACGCGAAGTGAGTTTTGATGTCCTCCTCAGTTCGATGCTCTGTGGCGGTTCGATCGCCCTGCTGGTGTGGGCGGGCGAGCCCGCCTTTCAGCGGATTCTGGACGGCATGGAGGCAGATCATCGCGAGAAGCTCAAGCGGTTAAGGATCTACCCCTCGCATCTGCGCGCCAGCATCGTCGCCTGGTGGGCGTTTGTGATCGGGCAACTGCTGACGATGGGACTCGTGCTGGATGTCCCTGTCCTCGGATTCCTCGTGTCGCTGCTGCTGTTGCTGGGTCCGTGGTTTTTGTTGCAGCGGTGGACTCAGCAGCGACGGGCGATGATCGAAGATCAGTTAGCCGATTCGATGGTCTCGCTGTCGGGTGCCATCAAGGCGGGCCTGTCGTTGGCGCAGGCACTCGAAATTCTGGCGAAGCAAAGTCCGGCACCGATCAGCCAAGAGTTCGGTCAGATGGTGGCCGAATATCAGATGGGTAAGACGCTGGAAAAGTGCCTCGACGAAGCGCGCACTCGACTACGGAGCGAGAACTTCGCGTTGTTCGCTGCCGCCATGCAAGCGAGTCGTGAGAGCGGCGGTAAGCTGAATGAAACGGTGGAGCGGATCGCGATCTCGGTCCGTGAAATGCAACGACTCGAGCGAAAAGTGTTGGCGGAGACGTCGCAAGCGCGCACGTCCGCGGTGTACATGGCTCTCGTTCCGATCGTGATCCTCGCGCTGTATTATTTCGTCGTGGATCCGGTGAACACCGAAAAACTGTTCACGACAGTTCTCGGTCAAATCTTTTTGTGTGTCTCGATCGTGCTCAATGTGACCGCCTATCTCTGGGCTCGGCACATCCTCAACCCGGATATTTAATAGGGATATCGTCAATTCGGCCAACCGCCGCAGAGTTTGATGCCCGTCTGGCGTCCCCCATCAAAGCGAGTCGCCCCTCGGTCGCGTGTTTGCAATCGAGGGGCGGTTCCATCGCCTCGATTGCGGAGGCGGCGTGCGATCGAGTCTGTTCTCTAAAAATCGTGACACAGTCTCATGCCAAAGCCGTGAATCCCACCCACGCCGGAAGCGACGGAAGCGCCGCCTGGTTGAGTCGGTGAATTCCGATCCATGAAGACATAGTTGGCCTGAATCTTCATGTTGGGATTGAGAAACCAGTTTACGCCGGCCGTGTAGTCATCAATTCTTCCCCCGGTGATACCGCTATCGTTGAGATCGAGGTTGGAGTAACGGGCCAGGATTTGCCACGCCCCCCAGCCCTGTTCGGCACAGTCCTCGGGGCACCATCGTGAATTACGGAACGGAATTACGCGGCCGAACACTCCCGCTTTCTTGTCGTACGCGCGGTGCTCACCCGTTAGAAAATAAGAGGCCATGACGTAGTAACCGTTGGTGAAATACGTTCCGTGGTTGCCGCTGAGGTTGGTGGCGTTGCTGTTGGTCGAAGCGATGTACTCGGATTGCAACTGGAATGAGCCGAGAACCATCGACATTTCAGCCGCATACAGATTTTCATCGTCGGTGACGAACGTACCACTGTCGGCAAACACCGGATTTAGGGCGCCCGGGCCGTTTCGCAGCGAGCCACGACTGCGGATCCGTCGGATCTTATCCAAGGGATCGCGATTACTGTAAGAACCACCAACGTGCAACAATTTCCGGCCTTCGTCCTCATCCCATAACAGATAGACTAATCGGCTGGTCCAAGCATAAGCCCCGTCATCGGCCGCATAGGCAAACGGGTTCACCGAATTTTTGAACACGCCGGTTGCCCACCAGCCGCGATCGTCTTCACCGAAGTTGTTGTAGGCGGAGGCACCGAGCGAAAACCCGTTGTTGTTCGGCCCGGTGTAGGCATCCTGATTAAATGACCGTTCCATCAAATCGAGATGGCGACTGCTCGTCAAATGTTCCAATCCGATCGGCTCCTTTTGCAACCCGACCTTCACATTGCCGACAATCGGCGTTTCGTGAAATGTGAAATATCCGTCGGTAGGAGCGGTGACGTTGATCACATCCGCGGCGGTAGCCGGAGTTCCCGGATTGTCGTTCACGCTGTTCACGAAGTCGTATTCGATGACGTAGTCGATTGTCTTATAGATTGTTCCGTCAGCCCGCAGACGAGCACGGCGAAAATCGGTGGCATCCCGACTGCCCGCACCGTTGACGGCTCCAAACGCTGCCGGGTTGTTTTGCAGCCAAATCGTATCGATCTGAGTCCGTCCGCCGATATGAAACGCAAAGTTTTTGTCGCCGGATTCAAAATTCAGTTGGTTTTTCCAACTGGCTTTAAAGGCTTTGGGGTCCGACTTGTCGCCTTTCGGTTTGTCACCCTCCTTTTTTCCGATCTCTGAAAGTTGATCGCGAAACAGGATGTTTTCCTCCTGCTGCAAGGCGAGTCGCTGCTCGAGATCTCTGAGGCGATCTTCCAGCGACATCTCCGCAGGGCTCGATGAAATCTCGGCCAAGTCGATTTGTAGAATCTTCGCCGTGGTGCCGTCATCCGTTTCTTCCTCGTTCGTGAGATCCTCATCGAGGACGGCACGTGGGGTACCAGCGCCGGATTTGTGAGACTCACCGGAAGGCGTGTGGCCTGCGGTCACGGCGGACACCGGTCGCGATGGTTTTCTAGCCTCCTGCCCAGGACCATCCGTCGCGGAAAGACAGAGACAGAATCCCGTCACAAGTTTTGCTAACAATGGCCATCGTTTTGAGGATTTTGGTAACATTCAAAAAGCCTACTGGTTCATGGTTCATGGTTCATGGTTCATGGTTCATGGGTGTTTGTATCGGATGTATCGATCCTGCTGATTCAGTCGGAATTGTTGATTTTTCGGGTTGATCTTGTTGGGGCGAATGTCGCGGCTAGAAACGTCGCCAGACACGAGCGACCGGGCTTCCATTGCGGCAGAAAATGCCGAACGCGTGTTCTGCACAAGCTTCGGAATGCGGCGGAGAACTCGAACGTTCGCGCGAAAATGGCCTCGCACGCCGATCACGGAACGGCAAG
>Ga0114966_10001449_pt1 | contig 21924 bp, 20 predicted proteins | sample M_130207_XF_Meta_FD_87029 | JGI IMG/M metagenome (GOLD analysis project Ga0114966, IMG submission 87029) | Freshwater microbial communities from Lake Montjoie, Canada to study carbon cycling - M_130207_XF_MetaG | ecosystem: Environmental > Aquatic > Freshwater > Lake | place: Lake Montjoie... | reverse complement strand
GCGACGCGCCCGATGCCAACTACGGCCGCTCGTTCGCCCGTTTCGAAGCACGGTTCCAGCTCACCTGGGTCATCGGCGCGTTCATTCCGGTCGTGCTGCCCTTCCGTGCTCGTTACGGCTATGCCCTCGTCACGCTCGCCGCAGCGGGGGCCGCGGTGAGCTACATCGTGGGCGTTCGTACCGCCGGGCGAGCATCAGCTCCCGCAGCGGTGCCGGCGCCTGGCCGGACCGTGTCCGGTGTCGACGCGACCCGCGTGCTGATCCGTCCCGATCCCACGCTGATCGCGCCCTGGCCGCCCGACGATCCGCCTCGGCCAGCCGCTCCGGGCACGCCGCCCGCGACGGGGCCATCGGGTGAATGGGGGAGCGTCCCGTCGACCCCGGTGGTCAGCGCCGGCGAGGGTGTGCACGTCGAGCCCGCCCGGCGTGCGGATGCCGAGCGTGACGGCTGACCGGTTGGCGGCCGAGCACGAGGGTCAGTCGGACGGGAGGTCGATGCGGGCGAGCCACAGACCGGGTGCGTCGACCTCGGCGGGTGTCGGCAAGTTCGTCGCGTCGATCCACAGCCGCGTGAGCCCGGCTTCGCCGGCGCGCTCGAGCACACCGGCCACGAAGGAGTTGCCGCGGTCGTACTGCGCCTGCGTGAGGTTCAGTCCGAGGATGCGCTCGACGAAGCGGTCGGCGCGATCGGTCTCGACGCGATGGCGACGGACCGCTTCGGTGATGCGCCCGTACGCCGGCATGAGCGTGGTGCCGATGGTGTCCATGATGTGATCGACGAAGCCTTCGATCACGGCGACGAGTGCTTCGAGGTTGGGCAACATCGCCCGCTGCTGCGCACTCTGCACGACACCGAGAACCACGTCGGGGTCGGCGAGGCTCTCCTGGATCCGCGCGAGGCCTTCGACCCCGGCCGTCGGGTCGAGATCGCCGATGCGGTCGAACAGTGCGCTGGGGTCGGGGCGGAATCCCGAGGCGTACGCGTCGAGCAGATCGTGGAGCGTGGCACCGACGTGGGGAATGCCGAGTATCGCGTGATGCGCGATCTCGTTGATGCACACCCACAAGCGGAGCTCGTCGATCGGCAGGCTCCACTCGTTTGCGAACTCGTCGACGTTGTGTACGAGCACGAGAAGCTCGTGCGTGCCGTCGCGCGGAATGGGTAGGTCGAAACCGCCGAGACAACGGGTGGCCAGCTGGCCGACCATGCTGCCCGCGGTCAGGGCCAACATCATCGGCGCCATTGCCTGCATCATGGGGGCGAACATCGCAGCTGCAGGATCCTGCGTGAGATCATCGGGCAGCGGTGCCTGATTCGACGAAAGCGACGCGGCCAGGCGTTCGAGCAACGGTCGGTAGGCGTCGAGCGTGCGCTGGGCCCACATGCCGCGAGTGACGGCCGCGATCTCGGGTGACCGACCGCCGATCGAGGTCGACAGACCCGACGCGTCGGCAACGTGAAGATCGGCGACCCGGCCGAGCTGCTCGAGCGCGATCCGGGTGGCCGGTTCGACGTTGGGTTCGCTTGTGCCTTCGGTTGCGACGGTGACCGCGAGCTGGCGGGCCGACTCCCATGCGGACGATGGGGCGGACGACATCATGCGGAACAGGTCACCGAAGAACGGCATTGCGCCGAAGGGGTCACCGCCGCCGAGTGGACCATCGTCGCTCATACGGGCATCGTAGGTGCGTGCAGTCTCGATTCCGTCGCGTCGAAAGCCCCCTCACCTCGTGAAGATCGTCGTCACCGGCGCGGCCGGCTTCCTCGGTTCGCGTGTCGTCGAACGGTTGCGCGCCGGGGGTCATGAAGTTGTCGCGGTCGACCGCGTTGCGTCCGGCCTCGAGCACCGCGCGGCCGAGGCGGTCATCCGCATCGACCTCGCGCACGCCGAGCTGCGCGAGGTGTTCGAAGGCGCAGCCTCGCTCGTGCACCTCGCGGGCGGGTTCCCGGTCGACGCCGTGTCGCTCGACGGCGCGGCTGACGACATCGACGTCGCGATGCGGGTGCTCGAACACGCAGCCGGCGTCGGCGTGCGTCACGCGCTCGTGTTGTCGACCGCGATGGTCTATGGCGCGTGGCCCAACAACCCGATTCCGCTCACCGAGGACGCACCGGTCCGACCGAACCCCGAGTTCGCGTTCGCCGTGCAGCGAGCCGAACTCGAGCGGCGCGCGTTCAACTGGCGTGCAGGGTGCCCTGGTGTGAGCCTCGCCGTCCTGCGCCCCACCGTGATCGTGGCCGACGGTCTCCCGAGCCGCGTCGCGCGGCTTCTGCGCCAGGTCGCGGCCATCCGCACCGACGAGGATCCGCCGGCGCAGTACCTGCACGTCGACGACCTCGTCGAGGCGATCGTCGTGGCCACCACCACCGAGGTTGACGCGGTACTGAACATCGCGCCGGACGGTTGGATCCGCCCGGAGACGCTCAACGCGCTCGCCTGGAACCGCCCGCGGCCCCGGGTGTCGCGCTGGGTGCTCAACGCGGTCGCCGAACTGCGTTGGCGTTCGGGCATCGCGTCGGCCCCACCCGGCATCGTCGCGTACACCGTGTACCCATGGGTCGTCGCGAACGATCGCATTCGGGCGCTCGGTTGGCAACCAAGCAACTCGAATGAGGAAGCGTTCGTCGCCGCGCATGAAGCCGGTCCGCTAGCGATGATGAACGCCCGGCGCCGTCAACAGATCTCGCTCGGTGTTGCGGGCGGTCTGGTGGCCACCATCGTCGGAACGATCGGCTGGGTGTTGTTCAGGCGGCGCGTTCGCCGATGACTGCGGCGGTCTTCCACCGCTCGCCGGCTCGTGAGATCACCAGCGGGCAGATCGTGCCGGGGAGTGTGGCTAGCACCTCGGTGAGCACATCGTCGATCGAGTCGACCTCGTGGCCGCACACCGACAGCAACACGTCGCCGCGGCGCACGCCGGCCAGGCCCGCCGGGCTGCCATCGACTACTTCGCCGACGGTGGCCCCGGCGTCACGTGACACGCGCCGGCTGGTGTCGGCGGGCAGCGGCGCCTCGACGCCCAGCCAGCCGTGTGAGATTTTGCCCGCGGTGAGGAATTGCTCGGCGACGGCCAGCACGCGGGAGGCGGGCACGATCGCCCCTTCCAGCACCGAGACCGGGCTGCCCTGCCTCGCGCTCAGATCGACCGACAACATGCCGAGGTAGCCACCGTTGCGGTCGATGACGATCGAGCCCGCAGCCACGGAGGGGAGCAGATCTGTGAGCCGCACGAGCCCGACCACTTCGACGAGATCGTTCCGCATGGCATCACCGGTGCTGCGGACGCTGTTCGGCCACGTGCGCAGACCCTTCCCGAGCCCTCCGCCAAGCGCGGTGACCGGGTCGCCGACGGCAACGGAAGCCGGCGATGTCGCGACCCACGAGGTGAGCGGCGCGCCATCGGTGCGGATAATGGCCAAATCGTTCATCGCGTCACGGGCGACCACGGCGCCCTGGCGCGCGATCCCGTTGGTGTCGATGATGCGAACCGAAACGGGGTCGGTGTCGCCGGCGGCGCCGGACGGGACGAGCTGCAACGAGGTCATGACGTGCACGCCGTCTTGGAGCACCATGCCGTTGCCCTGGCGTTTCACGGAGCCGGAGTTGACGTCGATCCGGACGACGCCCGCACCACTGCGACCCTCGGGGTTGCCCACCAAGGTTGCGAGCGGTTGGAGGCCGAGCCGTTGCGGCTCGTCGCCGATGCCCCCTGCGGTGAACATCAGGGAACCGGCCAGCACTGCGCCACCCACGACCGATACGAAGCCGAGTGCCCAGGGATTGCGACGTGACCCGGAAGGCGTCGGAGGCGCCCCGACATGGGTGGGTGTGGCGCGTCCGATCTCGGCCGGGTGACGCCACAGCCGGTCGTCGAGCGCTGGCGGTGGGCGACAGCCCAACACCTCGTCGTCGAAGCCATCCTCTACGCCCACGGGACACGACACTACCGAGCGGGACGACATGATCTTTCGCGGGGCCGCCATGGTGGCCGTTTGGACGGTGTGTCCCACCGGGGTCGTACGATGACCGTGTGGTCCTCGTTCCTCCCCCCGCTCCGACCGACACATGGCTCGGGGTCTCGGAGTCGCCGTTGCCCGTGGACGCGGCGTCGTGCTGGGCGGTACAGCCGCGCTGCGGCGGACTCGTCCTGTTCAACGGCACCGCTCGTGATCACGCGGCGGGTCGTCCCGACGTCTCACTGCTCGAGTACGAGGCCTACGAGGAACACGTGCTCGATCGACTTGCCGTCATCGCCGACGAAGCGCGCGTGCGCTGGCCCACCATCGGCCGCATAGCGATGCTTCACCGCGTCGGTCCGGTGGCGGTCACCGAGTCGGCGGTCGTGGTCGTCGTGAGCGCGCCACACCGGGACGAGGCGTTCACGGCGGCGCGATTCTGCATCGACACGCTCAAGGCCACCGTGCCCATCTGGAAGCGCGAGCAATGGCGCAACGGCGAGAGCTGGGGCCTCGAGCCGCAACACATCACCGATGTGACTGCATCTCGCGACCTCCGCTCCGAGAGCTCGCCTCGATGAGCAACAGCGTCGTTTTCCTGCTCATCGCAGTAGGGCTCAGCGGGATCGGCACCACCGCAGTGTGGTGGCACGGTCGTCCGCGCCGCAGCCGACGCGAGAACAACGACTTCGGCGCGACCTTGCGCGCCTTGTCGGCCACGCACAAGCCGCCCGCGTCGCGTCCCGGTGCGCAGCCCGCGGATCCCGACCCGTCCGGGTTCGCTCGTCGCGATCCGCGCCCCTTGAGGGAGACTCGTCCTGGCACGTGACCTCGCCATCGATCTGGGTACGGCCAACACATTGGTGTACGCCCGCGGTGAGGGCATCGTTCTGAACGAGCCCTCTGTCATCGCGCTCAACAGTCGGACCGGCGATGTGCTCGCCATGGGGCACGACGCCTGGCAGATGATCGGGCGCACACCCAGTTACATCGTCGCGGTGCGTCCACTGCGCAAGGGTGCCATCACCGACTTCGACGTGACGCAGCGCATGATCCGCATGCTGCTGCAGCGCGTTGGTGTGAGCCGCTTCAACCGGCCACGCGTCGTGATCTGCGTGCCGTCGGCCATCACGGCGGTCGAGCGTCGAGCGGTCACCGAAGCGGCGCGTCGCGCCGGCGCGGCCGATGCACAGCTCATCGAGCAGCCGATGGCCGCGGCGATCGGTGCGGGCCTGCCCATCCACGAACCAGTCGGCAACATGGTCGTCGACATCGGGGGTGGCACATCGGAGACCGCACTCATCTCGCTCGGTGGCGTCGTTGCGCTTCAAGCAGTGCGTGTCGGGTCGTTCGACATCGACGCAGCCATACAGAGCTACGTCCGGCGCACGTACGGCATCGCGATCGGCGAGCGCACCGCCGAGGAGATCAAGCTCGTGCTGGGTTCTGCCGCGCCGACCGATGACGAGGTTCGCGCCGAGGTCCGCGGCCGCGAGCTCATGAGCGGGCTTCCGAAAACTGTCGTGCTCACGCCCGATGAGATCCGTATCGCGATCTCCGAACCGGTCACGGCCATGGTCGACTCTGTCCTGGCCTGCCTCGCGCAAGCACCGCCGGAGCTCGCGCAGGATCTCATCGTGCAAGGGATCAACCTCGTGGGTGGCGGCAGCATGCTGCGCGGCTTGAGCCAACGCATCGCGGATGAGACCAAGGTGCCGGTGCAGCTCGTCCAAACGCCACTTGAGTGCGTGGTGCTCGGCGCCGGTCACTGCATCGAGTCCTACGACTCGCTGCGCGCGATGTTCATGGACTCGCGCCGCTAGCAGGGTGCCGAAAATCGGCTGAGGCTGTTCGCCATCGGCGCAGTAGTCGAAAAGGCTGTGGGGTTTGGGTGGAACCCCTGATCCGCAGTTGGCGATCTTGACCTCGTTGAGCGCACCACCCGACACGTCGGCCATCTCGTATGTCGACGGATCTGCGAACGCGTCGAGGAACTGCCCTCGACGACCTTGCGGCAGCCCGACCGCGGTGCTTCTTGGTGCGTGATCCACCGCACAGGACGTGTTGGCTTTCATTAGATCGCTGACACGTATGTCGCGAGAGATCGCTGACACCGATAGGCCCGAGACCGACCGAGCCGCCCCTACAAGGGCGTGTTCAGCACCCTGTCAGTGGTCGTCCTCGTCGATCGCCATGATCGTCGCCAGGTCCTCGGCGCTCTGGCGCACCTGCCAGTCGCGGTCGTTGCGCGCGATGCGCAGCATCTCGCGCACCGCCGGCGTGTCGAACGGTGCCAACGCCAGCACCGCGCGGCGGCGCACCGGCGCACGATCGGTGCACGCGTGCAGGATCGCGTCGAGGCCGCGGTCATCGCCCAGCGAGCCGAGCGCGGCCACGGCGGCTTCGCGCACGAGCGGTTCGGTGTGTTCGAACACCAGATGGGTAAGTGCATCTACGGCAGCAGCGCCGGCCGGTCGTTCGCCACACGCCCAGGCGACCTGCTCGATGACGGTGTTGTCAGGGTCGGACAACCACGTGACGAGGTCGATCTCGGGGCGGTCGATCGCCAACGTGATCGCTCGCCGGCGAACGCCCGGGTCGACGTCGGCGAGCGCGGTGCGGATCGTTGCCGTGTCGAGCTGATCGCAACGTGCCAGCGCACCCAGAGCGGCAGCGCGTACGCGGGGGTGTGGATCGCGCAGGGCCTCGCGGGCCGACACCGGGTCACCTTGGTAACCGGCGAGCACCGCGGCCCGATGGCGGACGGTGGCGTGATGTTCAGGCGCGGCCGGCACGCCCCCGACCATAGCGGCGCGGGTATCGGGCCGGCGAACAGCTACTTGATGGCCTGTTCGAGCAGGAAGCCGGCGAGGAACACGCCGACGCCGATGGCCACCGCGGTGGCCACACCGAGCGCGACGAGCAGCACGGGGAGCAGCAGTGCCGAGCGAAGGCGGCGAATCGGGCTGATGCGCGCGGCCCGTCCGAACTCGGCGGATTGCGGGGCACGCATGCCGAGCGCTTCGTGAACAAGGCGGCGTATGCGATCGGAGGTGCTCGACGAGGAGTTCATTGTGGCCGTGAAGAACTGGGAGGAAACCCGGTACTTCGTACCCGGTCGAGCCTTACCGCTGCCGACGGGTATCGGTTGCATGGCAGGCTGAGCACCGAAACGACCGCGCGACGAGAAGTAGATCGCTGCGAGGACAGTAGCGAGAACGACGGGTATCGAAGCAAAAGTGAACACGAGAGACGACATGCTACCGCCACCTCCTGATCCTCTTTGGTCGTCCCCGGCTTCCACGCCGTCCGATCCGACGATCGAACCCCCGCCGCCCCCCGTCGGTCCTGCTGGATCGGGGCGTCGCTGGCCCCGCACCATGGGCACGGTTGGGTTCACGCTGATCTTCACCGTGCTCGTGCTTGCCGCGGTGGCCACCCAGATCTCCGTGCCGTGGGTCGCCATCGAACCCGGCTCGGCGTCGCCGGCCGAGGATCGCGTCTCCGTCACCGGTGCGCCGACCTTCGCCCCCGACGGCGACATCTTGTTCCTCACCGTGCGCGTCAACCGGCTGAGCCTGCTCGAGTTGCTCACCAAGTCACGCGACACCGCGATCGATCTCGTGAGCGAGCGCGACTACTTCGGAACCAGCACGCCGCAGCAGTCCCGTCAGCAGTCAAAAGACCTCATGGTGCGGGCGAAGTCGAACGCGGAGCTCGTCGCGCTCAGCGCTGTCGGCTATCAGGCTTTCGTGAACAGCGGCGTGCGAATCGAATCGATCGAGGGCGGCTCGGCGGCCGACGGCTCGCTCGAGCAGCTCGAAGTGATCACCTCCGTCGACGGCACCGCCACCAACACGCGCCAAGAGCTCATCACCAATCTCGCCGGTCGGGCGGTCGGGGTCTCGGTCACGATCAGCGTGCAACGCGCCGACGAGTCGGAGAAGCATGACGTCACGGTCACGCTCGGTGCTCGACCTGACGGCAAGACCGGTGGCTTCTTGGGCATCACCACCTCGCAGCGCGTGAGTGAGGCGAAGAACCTGCCGGTCATGATCGACATCGACTCCGGCAACGTCGGTGGCAACTCGGCCGGCCTGGCGTTCACCTTGGCGATCATCGATGAATTGACCGACGGCAGCCTCACCGGCAACAACCGCGTCGCCGTCACCGGAACCATTGAGCTTGACGGTTCGGTGGGCGAGGTCGGCGGGATCTCGCAGAAGGTCGTCGCGGCCCGACGTGCTGGCGCGAAGTACTTTCTCGTTCCGCGATCGCTCGAGGCCGAGGCCAAGAACAACCCGGGCGAGCTCATCATCATCCCGATATCGAACCTCAAAGAAGCACTCGATGCGCTCGCATCGATCGGCGGGAACGCCAACTCGCTCGCGCTCACGCTCCCAGCTGCGAAGAAGTGAGGCCGATGCCCGCGGAGCATGCACCCGCGAGCCACTGGTCGACCCGTAACATCGATGCCAATGGCGATCCCTCGGCTCCCTGATCCATCCAACCCCGAGTCGATCGGCGCTGCCGATTTCGACACCCGGCGTCGCGGGTTCGATCCCATGCAGGTGCGCGCGTACCTCAAGGTGCTGGCGCGCGAGCTGGCGCGACTCCGCGAGCGCGAGGCCGAACTGCAGACGGTGATCGTCGATGCCCGCGGACACGCGTCGCCGGTGGCCGAGTTCGACGAGGAACGGGCCACCGTGCTGCTGGGCGAGGAGACCACGCGCGTCCTCGCGGCGGCTCGCGGCGCAGCCGCCGACAAGCTGACCCGCACGGGAGAACAAGCCCGCGAGATCATCGAAGCCGCACAGGCCGAGGCGGCAGAGATCCGGTCGGGTGCCCATGCGGCGGTTGACAACGAGCTCGCGGCCGCCCGCGCTGAGGGGCGCGCGATCATCGCCGAGGCCAAGTTGGTGCGAGAGCGCATGCTCGAGGACCTTGCGGCGAAGCGTCACGCGATGCGAGCCCAACTCGAACAGCTGCGGGCCGGCCGCGACCGGTTGGCCGAGTCGTACTCCCAGATCCGTCGTTTGCTCGACGACGTGTCGGGCACCCTCGACGAGGCATTGCCGCACGCGCAGATGGCGGCGCGGCGCGCTGCCGAGCGCGCCGCTTCGCAGCCGGTCCCGAGCGCGGCGAGCATCGAGCGCGAGATCGACGATGCGGCGCGCGCCGGCATGCCCCTCGTGACCCGTGGCGAGGTCGAGGCCGAGGCCGGCACGGACGTCGTGGCCGATACCGATGATGAACCGGCTGACTGGGTCAACGCCGGTGCTCCGCCGACGCAGAACGAACCGACTGTGGAGCTCTTCGGCGAGTGGGACGAAGCCGAAGCCGAGTTCTTCCTCGGCGCCGATCCGGCCCTGGATGCGATCGAGCGAGTGGTGGTCATCGTCGACGCCGACGTCGTCGAAGAGGTCGCCGCTGCTGCCGATCCGTCACCAACCGATCCGGCTGAGCCCGAGCCCGTCGAGCCCGAGCCCGAGCCCGAGCCCGAGCCCGAGCCCGAGCCCGAGCCCGAGCCGCGCGGGATCATGCTCGCCGAAGTCACCCGTAGCCGACGCGATGCCGGGCTACCCCGAGTGGCGGTGCCCATCCTCGAGCCACCCGACGCGATCGAGGTTGTGCGAGTGTTCCGCGAGGACGCATCCCCGGAGCCGGGGTCGCATGGTGCCGAGCCCGAGGTCAGCGACCCCCCACCCGTCGAACCTGCGGTCGAGGCCGAGGTCGTCGAGACGATCGCGCCGCCCACGGTTCGCTCGCCTCGCGTGGCGGAGTTCTCCCCGGTGGCCGAGCCGGCGCCGGAGGAGCCCGAATCGTCGGACACCCCGGTCGTCGCGGTCGACGACCTGTTCGCCCGCATCCGGCGTACACGCGAAGAGAAGGTGGCGCGGGCCGAGGAGGTCTTGCGGTCTGCGCTCTTCCCAACGGCCATCGACGGCGAACGCGAGGCTGCGCCCGCCGCCGAGCCCGAGCCGGTGGTCATCGAGCCGTTTACCCCCGAGCCGTTCACGATCTCGGGTGACAGGCTCGGCGCAGCTCTTGCGGACGACGCCGAGCGTTTCGCGGAGCGCGAGCGCGTGCTGGCACCGTTACAGATCCAGATCGCCCGCAAGATCAAGCGCCTCCTGGCCGATGAGCAGAACGACGTGCTTGACCTCGTGCGCCGGTCGCACGGGCGCGTCGATCACGAAGACGTGATGCCGCCGGCCGATGCCCATGCCGGTCGATATGTCGCAGCCGTCGGTGGCGAGCTCCTGTCAGCCGTCGGCGCGGGCGCTTCGTTCTTCGCGGATGGGGCCGGTGCCGATGGTGCCGACCTCGCCTCGCTCGACGCCTGCGTGGCCGACGAACTGGTGTCGCCGTTGCGGGCGCTGCTCGAACGGGCGCTCGCCGGCGAGGCGGTTGAGGACGAGGTGCTCGACCGCATGCGCACGGCGTACCGCGAGATCAAAAGCCAGCACGTTGACGACGCAGCGTTCACTATTGCGCTCGCGTCCTTCAACACCGGGGTCGAGGCGGCGCACGCCGGTCACCTCGTGCGTTGGGCCGTCGACCCCGTGCGCGGGTGCAGCCCCGATTGCGACGACAACGCACTCGAGGGTCCGATCGAGGTGGGCACCGCGTTCCCGACGGGCGCCACCCGGCCGCCGGGGCACGCCGGATGCCGCTGCCTGCTCGTTCCCGTGCAGCAGTAGGCTCGGACGTATGGCCATTCCCATAGACGCGCGCCGTCGCGGCAGGTTCGGTAGTCGCGGGCGAACCGTCGGTTTGGTCGCCGTGATCGCGCTCGTGGTGTTGGCGATGTCGTTGAAGGGGATCGCTGGCTTCTACACCGACTTCCTCTGGTTCCGATCGCTTGGTCTCACTGAGGTCTGGCGCAAGGTGCTCGGTGCGCGCGTCGTGCTCGCCCTGATCTTCATCGCCGTCTTCTTCGTGTTGTGCTGGGTGAACCTCCTGGTGGCCGACCGCATCGCGCCGACCCGTCGGCCTGCAGGGCCCGAAGAGGATCTGCTCGAGGCGTGGCATCTCTTCGTCGATCGGCGGGCGCGCATCGTCCGCGTCGCCGTGGCCGGGGTACTGGCGCTGATCTCGGGCGCCGGCGTGTCGAGTCAGTGGAACGAATGGTTGCTCTTCACGCATCCGGTGAACTTCGATCAGGTCGATCCGCTGTTCCACAAGGACATCGGTTTCTACGTGTTCAGGCTGCCGTTCCTCACGTTCCTCACGAACTGGTTGTTCTTCTCGTTCGTCATGATCCTGTTGATCACCGCGGTGCAGCACTACCTCAACGGCGGCATCCGCCTGCAGGTAGAACGCGACTACGTCACCCCTCAGGTCAAAGCGCACCTGTCGCTTTTGCTCGGCGTGCTGGCCTTGGTCAAGGCGGCCGACTACTGGCTCCAGCGCTACGAGCTCGTGTTCTCCGATCGCGGGGTGGTCGACGGCGCGACCTACACCGACGTGAACGTTCAACGACCCGCGATCTATTTGTTGTTGTTGATCTCTGTGTTGTCGTTCGGGTTGTTGATCACGAACATCTTCCGGCGTGGTTGGCAGCTACCGGCGGTCACGGTCGGCTTGTGGGCGTTCTGCGCGATTGCCGCGGGCAACGTCTACCCGGCATTCGTGCAACGGTTCCGCGTCGAGCCGGCGCAGTCGACCAAAGAACGTGTCTACGTCGAGCGCAACATCGCCGCGACGCGCGCGGCCTATGGCATCGACAACATCGAGGAGAAGCAGTTCGCGTACAACGCCGAGCCCACCGCCGCCGAGGTGAAGGCCGCCGCCGAAAACTTCGCGAACACCCGGCTCGTCACGCCGATTCGCGTCGCGTCCACGCTGACCGCGCTGCAGGGTGTCAAGGACTTCTACAAGTTCGGCGTTCCCGATCTCGATCGTTACTCGATCGACGGCAAACAGACGCAAGTGATCATCGGCGTTCGCGAGCTCAACGAGAACAACATCCAGAGCTGGGAGAACGCGCACCTCGCCTATACGCATGGCGACGGCGTGGTCCTCGCGCCCGCCGACGAGGTCGAGCGCGGCCTCCCCGACTTCTTGGTCAGCGGGCTTCCGCCGCAGGTCAATCCCAAGCTCGACCTCACGATCAATCGTTCGCAGGTCTACTTCGGCGAGAACCTCGGCGGCTACGCGATCATCAACACCAATCGCGACGAGATCGGTATCGACTCGCGATCTGGTGAGACGACCACGTCCAACTTCGGCGAGACGAGCAATGGCGAGTCGGCGGGCGTCGCGATGGGCTCGCTCGTCCGCCGTGGGGCGTTCGCGTTGCGCTTCGGCAGTATCGATCCGCTGATCTCCTCTTTCATCAAGAGCGACTCGCGGGTCATCTTCAAGCGCGACGTGCGCGAGCGGGTGAAGGCAATTGCGCCGTTCCTCACGTTCGACTCCGACCCATATCCCGTCATCGTCGACGGCCGCATCGTGTACGTCATCGACGGTTACACCACCACCGACAAGTACCCATACTCGCAACGGGTCGGCGGCGTGATGTCGAAGAACGACCTCGGAGGGATCAACTACGTCCGCAACTCGGTGAAGGCAGTGGTCGACGCCTACAACGGCCAGGTGACCTTGTACGCGATGCCCGGCAAGGATCCCTTGCTCGAGTCCTACACGAAGGCGTTCCCCAAGCTGTTCACGCCGTTCGCCGCCATGCCGCAGACCTTGCAGGAGCATCTGCGGTATCCGACCGACCTGTTCGACGTGCAGACGGCTATGTGGGGTCGCTACCACGTCGACGATCCCACGGTGTTGCTCGAGAACAGCCAGCGGTGGGACGTCGCGAGCGACCCGGGCGCTGAGCCGCAGGGCACCAGCGGTGGCGCTGCAGCATCGGGCGCGTCGGGGGCGGCGGCCACGTCGAGCAACCAGCGCATGGCGCCCTACTACACGCAGACCAAGTTGCCGGGAGAGGACAAGCAGTCGTTCGTCGTCACCCGCAGCTTCAGCCCGGCCTCGGCCGACAACCGAACGCCGTTGCTGACCGGATTCATGGTCGGCAAGAGCGACTTCGCCGACTACGGCAAGCTGGTCGTCTATAACGTCACCGGCGGCAGTCCGCGGGCCCCATCGGGCGTGATGAACCTCATCGCCAGCTCCGACCAGGTTTCGCAGGCCATCACGCTGCTCAATGCGCGCGGCCAAGGATCCAAGGTCTATTACGGCGATCTCGTCGCCATTCCGGTCGGGAACTCGCTCGTGTACGTCCGATCGCTCTATGTGCAACCCGAGGACGATCGCACCGCCGCGGTCATCCAAAAGGTGATCGTCTCGGTGGCCGATCGGGTGGTCATGGCCGACACGTTCGGCGCGGCCCTCAACCTCGCCTTCCCGGGCACCGGCGTCGGAGACGTCGTAACTGGTGGCACCGCGCCGTCCGGCACCTCGCCGTCCGGCACGGGCAGCGGCACCGGCACGGGCAGTGGCTCAGGCAGCACCGGTGGCGGCTCGGGTGCGTCTGGTTCCACGGGTACGTCCTCCGGCGGCAGCGTGTCGTCCTCGGGTGGCCAGCGCCTCGCGACCATCCTCGATCAGATCACGCAGAAGCGCGATGCGGCGAACAAGGCCTTCGGTGCCGGCAAGTTCGCCGAGTACGCGCAGCTGCAGTCCGAGATCGATGCACTGCTCGCCGAGATGAAATCAATCCTGACGAGCACTGCGCCCGGCACCGCTTCGAGCGGCTCGGGGTCGAGCGGTCCGGCGGCGACCGCGGTGGTCACGACCACCACGCGCCGACCCATCGCCGCCTGAACGCAGGCGGTTCGACCGAGCGACTCAGCCGCCGGTGTGGTGCGAGGGCGGCGTGGTGCTGCGCACCGGCTTCCAGCCACCAGTGCGACGCGGGCGCACCCGTGCGGCCGGTTCGTGGGCCTCGGCGACCAGATCGTCGACGCGTCGATGGGGGACCGCCACCGACATCTGGGGGTCGGCCTCGGTCCCGTGCTCGTTGATGACGGTGAGGTCGATCACGTCGTCGCCCCAACTGCTCGCCAGCTCGTTGATCTCGGCGCGTAACTCGATGGTGACGCGCGAGAGCTCGGCGGCGAGCCGCGCCGAATTCAGGCGCACCTCGAGCAGATCTTGTTGGTCGGGTTGCGCCATCGAATCGCGAAGGCTTGCTTCGAAGCGATCCTCGAGCCGGGTCAATCGATCGTTGATCTGCTGACTTTGCATGGCCAGCATCACGAGGATCTTCTCGTCGCGTTGCGCGAGCGCGCTCCCGGCCGCCGCGCGCGCCGCGAGCGATGAGCCCTCGGCGCGTTGACGTTCCGTGCGTTTTCTGAGGGCCACGGCCGCGGAGCGTACTTACGCGGCCTGTTCGTCCGGTGGATGGTCCGTCGCCTCGGTCGGGCCGCGGCGGACCGCGTTCACCATGCGTCCTCGGGCGGCGGCTCGCTCGGTCCCACGTGCCGGTCGAGCCAGCCGAGCAGCGGTGCACAGGAGCGCCATGAATCGGTGATGCGATCGAGTGCGGTGCGCGTTGCGAGCCATTTCGCGGGTGCGAACTGCCGGCCCGCGATGAGTCCTTTGCGGCGCAGCAGATCGATCCGCTCGTGGTCGCGCGGATAGCCGCGCGGCGCCGTCTTTCGCGCCTCACCGCCTATGGCCAGACCCGTCTGTTCGGTCGCCGCGACGAGCCGCCTTCGCCCTCGGTGACCGCACCGAGGTGGGTCTTGTACGGCGTCTTGTCCTTGGCGAAACGGGTGTCGCGAAACGGGTGTCGCGAAACGGGCGGAAGATGTGCAGCGGACCGAACTCGTCGCGTATCTCGTCGAAGAACGCGAGCGCGTCCGGGGGCCATCCGCGGAATCCGTTCGTACCCATGGCTCCAGTCTCGCGAATATCCTGCTCCTCTATGACGCAACAGACCGGCCTCGATTTCGACGCGATGATCAGCGGCGTCGCGCTGCGCGATGCCTACCGCTTTGGCGTCGATGTCGAAGCCAACGGTTTCAGCGGGCTGTGGTTCACCGAAGGGGGACGAACCGCGTACCTCGGATGCGGTGCGGTCGCGCTCGCGACATCCACCATCACCCTTGGTACCGCCGTTGCGGTGGCGTTCCCGCGCAGTCCGATGATCACGGCCAAGACCGCATGGGAGCTGGCCGATGCCACGGCCGGCAACTTCGTACTGGGCCTCGGCACGCAGGTCAAGGCCCACGTCGAACGCCGCTACTCGTCGGCGTACGCGCAGCCGGGTCCGCGCCTGCGTGAGTACGTGCTTGCGTTGCGCGCCATCTTCGACTCGTTCCAGAACGGCACGCCACTCAACTTCGAAGGCGAGTTCTACAACTTCACCATCGGCAACCTGGGTGTGTGGACCGGCGGTGCCATCGCCACCCCCGACGTGCCGATCTACCTCGCGGCCGTTCGCCCGTGGATGCTTCGCATGACCGGCGAGGTGGCCGATGGCCTGCACGTCCACCCGTTCCACTCGCGCCGCTATCTCGACGAGGTGATCCGCCCGAACGTCGCGGCCGGTGCCGTCGCCGCGGGGCGCGACCCGAGCAACGTGAAGCTGGTGTGCCCAGTGCTGACCATCGTGGGTGACACCGACGAAGAACGCGAGCACTGGCGAAAGCGAGCGCGCTCGCAGATCGCGTTCTACGGGTCGACGCGCACCTACGCGGGTGTGTTCGAGACGCATGGTTGGCACGGCGTGTCCGAGAACCTGCACGCGTTGCAACGAGCGGGTGACGCGGCCGGCATGGCCGCGGCGGTCACCGACGACATGCTCGATGTCTTGGCGATCACCGCCACATGGGATGACCTCGCGGCCAAGCTCCTCGAGCGCTACGCCGGTGCGGCCGATCGCATCGTCATGTACTTCTCGGGTTCGGGGTGGCGTGAGGACGCGTCGACCTTCGGGCGGTGGGCCGAGGTGGCACGCGCAGTCCGTGGCGGCAACGGATGAGCATTTGTTTTGCTGATCTGTGCCATCCGGATCAGGCCCTACGGCCCGAGTTGGTGAACGCCGCGTTTCTGTTCGGTATCTCGCTGTCAGGAACATCAGCGGGTGTCGTAAGGTTGTACGCACTATGAGCACGCAGTTCGAGACACTCATCGAAGAGCTGATCACCGCCATCAACGGCGAGGTCATAGACAAGTCCCGCGTGGCCGATCGTCTCCTCGATCTCCGCAACGAGGCCGAGACGCCCGCTCTGGTGGACGCAGTCGACGATCTGCTCCGCACCGTGCCGGGCCGCACCATGGTGGTCACGTCCTGGTGGCGCGAAGCGCTCGAAAGCTTGCGGTTCGTTGCGGTGATCGAACGCGAGGAAACCGCCTCGATTTGATCGAGCACGACGCGCCGCGCTCGTGCGGCGCGTCGGGAATGACGCGCCTACGATGCCGGCGTGGCCGACATCACACGTCAACGCAATCTCGACATTGTTCGTCGCGCGTTCGCCGGCATCGCCGCGGGCAGTGCTGAACAGATGCTTGTCGACAACTACACCGACGACATGGTGTTGGAACTGCCGTACGCCGCGCCGCCTTCGGTCATCGCGACCAAGGTGACCGCGCTGGAGTACCTCACCGGCGCGTTCACCATGTTGCGCTTCAGCCTTGAGATCACCGACGTGCACGAGTGCGTCGATCCGGATTTGCTGATCCTCGAGTACACGAGCGAAGGCACGGTGCTCGCGAGTGGCAAGCAGTATGCGAACCGCTACATCGGCGTCTACTGGTTCCGCGATGGTCGAATCGCCCGTGTCCGCGAGTTCTACAACCCGGTGATCTCGGCCGAGGCGATGCGATAGCGCACCCGAGAGGCATCGGGTGCGCACGCGATCAGTCGCGGCTGGCTCACCGCCGAACCGTCGACCAGGATCGTCACCGCGAGCCCCCGCGCCGCCTGAGCCACTTCCCCGCGTGGCGTTGCAGTCGCCTCCATGGGGAGGTTGGCAGCTGACGATGTCGCCGCTAGGTTTACGTTCACACCGCGGGGTGGAGCAGTTCGGTAGCTCGTCGGGCTCATAACCCGAAGGTCGTGGGTTCAAATCCCACCCCCGCCACTCAGGTAATGCAAGTCAGGCCCGGTCCGCAAGGATCGGGCCTGATGCGTTTTCGGCCATGGCACAGTCTGTGCCCAGTCTGGGGGAGGTGGACCGCGCCCGCGGCAGCCGACGAGAGGTCTAGAGCCCTGAACTCACCACGGTGAGCCTGATGCGAGTGGTGGGGGATGGAACCCGAAGGTGCCACAGAACTCGCCGTCGCCTTTGTGCGACATCCGACGTTGGGGGTGCGTCAGCGTTCACGGCCAGACTTGCCATGAGGTGGGGACGAGCGGGTCCGGCTCGTAGCAGCAGTAGACCCCGGTGCGGACGCGCGGTTCGAGATGGCGGGCGAGGTCCGGGTGGTGGTCTGCCAGGCGCTTCAGGGCGTATCGGATCGATCGGGTGACACTGGTGCGGGCCCGCTCGTCTGTCCCCCCGGATCGTCGCACGCGGCCTCCTAGGCCGACGGCACGGCGCAACTCGGCGAGGAGGTAGTCGCGATCGCGCTCGGCCAGGGCTCGACGGCCCAAGTCGTTGCATCCGGTCGCGTCGTCGATGTCGGCCTCGACCTCGGCGAGCCGACGCCGGTAGGCCTGGCGGGCCTGCTCGTCAAGCGCAGGGATCCCTTCGGTCTGCGCGGGGCGCCCGGCGGACAGCGTTCCTTGCTCCACTGCCACGAGGTCGAGTGCGTGGAACTCGCGTCCCGGTTCTGCGAGCATCCGGGCGACGTAGCGCAGTCCTATGAGGTCGGCCAACGTCACTGTCGCCTCGCCGAGGCCAACCGTCCTCGTGCCAGCCTCGACGTGGAAGATGCCTCGCGTCGTGGGTGGAGGCTCGGCAACGAATGGGGTCGGGCGACCCGCGATCAGCGCCCGAGTCTTGTCGGCCCAACCCGCTGCACCGAACGCGGCGAACTCGGTCTGTGCTACCTGCCACTCCAGGCGAGCGGCGTCGAGGTTGCCGGCTTGCGTGTATGCCTCGCCCATGAGCGTTCGGGCCATAGCGGTCTCGAACGGTGCGCCGATGTCGGCCCAGATCGCGGTGGCGTCCATGCACCCTTGGATCGCGCCGCTGGTGTTGCCCTCGAGTAGCGCGGCCCGTGCTCCGGCGAGGGTTGCGGACGCAGCCAGCCCGCGGCTCGGGAAGTCGTCGGCGATCGCCCGCAGCCGGTCTGCTGCTTGCCGGGTCGTCCCAGCGTTGCCCGCTGCGTAGGCGATCTCGGCCTGCGCGTCGAGCAGCGGGGCCAGCCGCAACTGGCCGAAGGGCGGGCGTTCCTTCGACGGGATGTCGATGGGGCGTTCGACGGCATCTGCGATCATCTGGCCCGCGACCCCGACGTCGCCCTGCTCGAGTCGCAGCAGTGCCAACGAGGGGTGAGGGGACCAGGTGTGTTCGTGAGCGGCCAAGAGGGCTTCCTCGGCTCCTGCGAGGTCGCCTTTGCGGAGGCGGATTGTGCCCAGTTCCGCGAGCGGCCATCCGAACTCGCGTCGCATCCAGGGACGTAGCTCCTCGCAAGCCCGAAGCGCCTCGGCCTCGGCCGCGTCGCATGGGCCCGACATCCGCAACAGCTCCGCCCGGTGGACCCGGCACCGGCCGTGGATGCCCCCGAACGCGACACCGTGACGCCAGCGTTCCATCAGCTCGGTCCACTCCCGGGCGCGCTCGTGAAGCCCGAGCCCTTGCGCGGCGCACACCAGCTCGCAGTACATCATCCCGGTGGTCAGCGGATCCGCTACGCCCGCCGTGAGCAGCACGCCGAGCTCGTCGAGCTCGGCGAGCCCTTCGTCGACGCTGCCGAGGAGGATCTTCACGCGTGCCGCGGCCGTGCGTCCGATGACAACCGCCGCGTTGACCCCGCATCGATCACCCAACTCGATGGCCCGAGCAGCTTGTCGCTCGGCCTCGTGCATGTCGCCGCACATGAACCGCTCGTAAGTCTGAACGGCCGCCGCCAACGCGTGGGCCGGGGTCTCCTCGCCCTCTACGAGAAGGCGCTCGACCCGCCGCAACCAGCCGCGCACGGTGGCCATCAACCCGGTGTCGATCAGCAAGAACATGGCGGCCATCGCGCCGGCTCGGGCGGCGCCCATCCGGTCACCCTCTCGAATGTGTAGCTCGTACAGCTGCTCCCAAGCCGACACCGCCACCTCGTAGTCGCCGTTGCCGTAGGCCGCCATCGCCCGCAGCTCGAGCCCTGGCGCACCCGTGGCCTCTGCTCCCGCCGCGTCAAGCAACGCCATCGCACGCGTCCAGTCCGCCTGCTCGTACGCCTGCCGTGCTTCCTCAAGTTCGGGCATTGTCACATTGTAACAAGCGATGTCACGCCATGGAGGTGTACCGAACCTGCGGGAACCGAACCGCACCTCTACCGACAGGCACCCGCATGGACCCCATCGAGCAGCTCTCGCACATCGGCCCCGCACTGATTGGGCTGGCCGACCGCATTGAGCCTCACCAGTTGACAGGCGCCACCCCCTGCGAGCGCTTCACCGTCAACGACATCCTCGACCACATGATCACCCTGGGCGGGGCGTTCTCGTACTGGTTCCGCGGCGAAGAAGCCCTGGCCGTCACCCCACCGAGCCGTGACGGGCAGGTGCCTGCAGCTGCGTTCCGCTCGACCCTCGAGAACCTATTGGACGCCGTCCGGTCGCCTGGCGCGCTCGAGCGCACGATCACGGCGCCCATGGGCACCATGCCTGGTGAGACGTTCGCTCGGCTCGTCGCCTTCGATGGACTCGTCCACGGTTGGGACCTCGCCACCGCCACCGGGCAGGCCTACGACGTGCCCGATGACGTCGTCGCCGCAGTGGACGAGTTCGCCCGCGCCGCGCTCAGCGCCGAGATGCGCGACGGGGACACGTTCAAGGCCGAGACCAACCCGTCGGCAGGAGCAAGCCGCCTCGAACGCCTCGTCGCGTTCAGCGGACGCACGGTCTGACCGGCAGCGCTGGTCCCCGTTCCAACGAAGAACCACACCACCAACAAAGGACAACGTCATGCATCTCACCAAGAACGACATCCCCATCAAGATCGACGTCCCCGGCGCCGTCGCCCGCCAACAACCGGACTTCGGCTCGGCCTCCGGGGCGCTCGGCGCTGAATACTTCACGCTCGGCGCCGGTACAGACCTCGCGCCGCTACTGGAGGGCCTCGATGGCGACGTGTGCCACTCCCCTCACTGGGGGTACGTCATCGTCGGCAAGGTCGTGGTGACCTACCACGACGGCACCGAGGAGACGTGCAGCACCGGCGACGTGTTCTTCTGGCCGTCCGGGCACAGCGTCCGGGTCGAACAAGACGCGGAGTTGGTGCTGTTCAGCCCTCAGCGCGAGCACGGGGACGTGATGGACCACATCCTCGCCAAGCTGGCCGCCATGTGACGAGCAGCTCCACGTCGTTGCGGGCGCGTCACCTGGCTCGGTCATCACCACCTCGTCGCAACACCGGCCATCCGCGGTTCGCGACCGGTCTCCGACCAGACCTGACGGAGCCGGTCTCACCTATGTCGACTGGTTCAACAACCGGTACCTCCACGGCGAGATCGAGCCCGGCCCCGTGGGTGAGCGATCGTCCCGACGGACCATCGCTCGATCGCGCTAAACAATCGGCATGGATCTCGGACTCCAGGGGAAACGGGCGCTCGTGACCGGGGGCAGCCGCGGCATCGGCAAGGCGATCGCCGCAGCCCTCGCAGCCGAAGGTTGTGTGGTGGCCATTGCGGCGCGCGACGAGGCCCGGCTCGCGGCGACCACCGCAGAGCTCAGTGCGAAAGGTGCGCGCATCATGCCGCTGGTCGTCGACACGGGCGACGACGAGTCGGTGCGCTCCATGGTGGCCGCAGCGCACCATGCGTTGGGCGGCGTCGACATCCTCGTGAACAACGCGGCGAGACCCGGAGGAGCGCAGGCGAAGCTCGCTGCCATCACCACCGACATCCTCTTCGAGGAGGTCAACGTGAAGGTGATGGGTTATCTGCGCTGTGCGCGCGAGGCGGCGCCGTTCATGGTGGAGCAGGGCTGGGGCCGCATCATCAACATCTCCGGGCTCGCGGCGCGCACCGGTGGCAGCATCGCCGGCTCGGTCCGCAACGTGTCGGTTGCCGCGCTCACCAAGGTGCTGGCCGACGAGCTCGGCCCGGCGGGGATCAACGTGACCTGTGTGCACCCGGGCGCGACCCGAACTGAGGCCACCGACGCCGCCATCGCGGCGCGGGTCGCGATCTCGGGTCGCTCGATCGCGGCGATAGAAGCCGAATTCGCGTCCCGCAGTCCGCTGGGCCGTCTCATCACCGCCGAAGAGGTGGCCGACGTGGTCGCCTTCCTCGCCTCGCCGCGTTCGGTGGCGATCACGGGCGACGCGATCGCGGCCGCGGGCGGCCTGCTCGGCGCCGTCCACTACTGAGACGCACGTCGCGACCCCGAACCGTTCGGCGACTTCCGCTTCGACCCGGCGACGCTCGATGTCGCAGAGCGCGATCTGATCGGTAACACCGCGGATCAGGGTTGCGTAGGCGCATGGTCGTGCTCGCTCGGGGACGCACCGCCACCCTGACGACACCGGTACCATCCGGTCGACCGCAACTACTCCGCCTGAACGGCCCTTCCTCGAACCGTGAGCAGCCATGTCCTTGTCCCTTGTTGACGCCGACACCGATGCACCAGGCGGTGAACGTCGTGTCGTCGTCATCACCGCGGCTGGCGCGGGCATTGGTCGCGAGACCGCGCTTCGCTTCGCTGCGCAAGGTGCGGCGCTCGTGCTGAACGACATCGACGAGGTTGCGTTGCGCGCCGTGGCCGACGACATCAAGGCCCTCGGCGCCGACGTGGTCACCTGGGCGGGCGATATCGGTGATCCAGCCGTGCCCGGGCAACTGGTGGGAGCGGCCGTCGACGCGTTCGGTCGCATCGACGTGCTGCACAACAACGTCGG
>Ga0114966_10001445_pt1 | contig 21945 bp, 19 predicted proteins | sample M_130207_XF_Meta_FD_87029 | JGI IMG/M metagenome (GOLD analysis project Ga0114966, IMG submission 87029) | Freshwater microbial communities from Lake Montjoie, Canada to study carbon cycling - M_130207_XF_MetaG | ecosystem: Environmental > Aquatic > Freshwater > Lake | place: Lake Montjoie... | reverse complement strand
CGGCGTCGGCGTCAGTACCACCAACACATCCTCGAGCGACGAGAAGTCGACGGCCGGACGGATACCGATGCTCCGGTAGGTCACCCCGCTCTTCTCGACCGTGTCGACCTGGCCGATGGCGAACCCCTTGGGATAGATCCCGTCGATGCCGGACGTGACAACGAGATCGCCGACGGCCACGTCGGCGATCTCGGAGACGAATTCGAGCCGCAGGCGGTTGTCGCCGGCGCCGACCACCACGCCCTGCGCCCGCGAGCGTTCGATGAGCGCACCCGCCGCGGCGTTCCGGTCGACGAGCAACTGCACCCTCGACGCACGCGGCGCGGCCACCACCACCCGGCCAACCACACCCTTTGGACCAAGCACGGCCATGTCGGCCTTCAGCCCAAGGCGGGTTCCCTTGTCGATGGTGACCGTGCGGAACTCGGGGCTGGCCGCAGCCCCGATGATCTGGGCCGCGCCGACCTGGAGTTCGGTGCTGCTGCCGAGTTGCAGGATCGATTCGAGGCTTCGCGAACGGTCGGCCAGCGCTCGCTGCCGCTGAATCTCGACCCGGGCGCTGGATAGTTCCTGACGCAGCGCCTCGTTTTCGGCGCGCACGTTGCGAAGGGCGACGTAGCCGCTCCACGCCCCGCCGACGCCGTTCAGCACGGCCGACGTGCCGCGCTGCACCTCGGCGAAGGCGCCAAAGATGACGGTCTCGAGGATCGACACGCCCGTCCGCGAGTTCACCTGCGCTGAAATCAGCCCGAGGTGGCCAATCGTAACGGCGAGAAACAGGTAACCGGCGCGGAGCCGGACATCCAGAAGGGCCATAAGCACGCAACGACCGCCAGCCCGGAGGCCCGAGCCACGCGGAGCGTGGCAGGGTCCGTCGAGCCGGCCGTCAGTCGATCGAGATCTTCCGGAGGAGGTTGAAATCGGACAGCATCTTGCCCGCGCCGAGCACGACCGACGAGAGCGGATCTTCGGCCATGGCGACCGGCAGGCCGGTTTCCTCGCGCAGGCGCTTGTCGAGGTTCTTCAGGAGCGAGCCGCCGCCGGTCAGCACGATGCCGCGGTCGACGATGTCGGCAGATAATTCGGGCGGCGTGCGCTCGAGCGCGACGCGGACGGCGTCGACGATGACGTTGACCGTTTCGGCCAGCGCCTGGCGGATTTCGGCGTCGCTGATGGTGATGGTCTTCGGCACGCCCTCGATCAGGTGCCGGCCCTTGATCTCCATCGTCAACTTCTGCTCGAGCGGGAAGGCCGACCCGAGTTCCATCTTGATCTGCTCGGAGGTGCGTTCGCCAATGAGCAGGTTGTAGGTCTTCTTGATGTAGTGAATGATCGCCTCGTCCATCTCGTTGCCGGCGACGCGAACCGCCTTGCTGTAGACGATACCGGCGAGCGAGATGACGGCGATGTCGGTGGTGCCGCCGCCGATGTCGACGATCATGTTGCCGAACGGCTCGGTGATCGGCATGCCGGCGCCGATGGCCGCAGCCATCGCTTCTTCGACGAGGTGGACTTCGCTGGCCTTGGCGCGGTACGCGCTGTCCTTCACGGCGCGCTTCTCCACCTGCGTGATCTCGCTTGGCACGCCGATGACGATGCGCGGCCGGACCCACACGTTGCGGTTGTGCGCCTTCTTGATGAAGTAGGTCAGCATCTTCTCGGTGACCTCGAAGTCGGCGATGACACCGTCCTTCATCGGCTTGATCGCGACGATGTTGCCGGGCGTGCGGCCCAGCATCTCCTTCGCTTCCTTGCCGACCGCCTCGACGCGGCCGTTCACCTTGTTGATGGCCACGATTGAGGGTTCGTTGACGACAATCCCCTTGCCACGCGCATACACACAGGTGTTCGCGGTGCCGAGATCGATCGCCAAGTCACTCGAGAACAACGAGAGCATCGAACGAAGACTCAAACTGCCAACTCCTTCGGGATGAACCGGCCTGTGTTATCGGCCAGCGGCCGCGGCCTGGATACCGTTCTTCCCGCGATCTTTTACTCGGTACATCGCGGCGTCCGCCGCCTGTACCAGTTCGTCTGCTGCCATGGCCACATCGGGAAGCGTGGCCACACCCACGGACGCGGTGAGGTGAATGTTGAGGCCGTCTGCGGCCAGAAACCCGTGCTTGGCGATCCGGTCGCGGATGCGCTCGGCCACAGCCAAGGCGCCAGGCGACCCGGTATCCGGCAGGATCAACGCGAACTCGTCGCCTCCGAACCTGGCGACGATGTCGGTTTCACGGGCACTGCCGCGTATGACGGCGCCGGCTTCGACCAGCGCGCGGCTACCCGCAAGGTGACCATGGCTATCGTTGATCGATTTGAAGCCGTCCAGATCGATGAATAGCAGGGAAAGTGGACGGGAATTGCGGGCGGCCAGTCGCGTCTCGCGGCGCAGGGCCACATTCAGGTAGCGCGCGTTGTAGAGCCGCGTCAGGTCGTCGGTGACCGACAGCGCCTCCGTGCGCTTCAGGAGCAGCGCCGTGTCGAGCGCGAAGCCGGCCGGACCGAGCAGCGCATCGAGGGCCTGCGCCGTGGCTGGACCCAGCGCGGGCGCTGCGGCGGACACGCCACGATCGACCCCGACCAGCGCACCGATGACCTGCTCGCGGCCGCGCAGCGGCCAGGCCATCGCGGCCACGCCATCGCCCGGCTCGATGCGGGGGTCGACGCGCAGGTCACCGGCCATCAGCGGTTGGTCGTGCCGCGCCACCCACGCGGCGGTGGCATGAATGGCCGGGCCAAGTTCCGGTGCGTTGTTGACGTCGGCGAGGACGGCGAAGTGTTCCTGCGGCGGGTCGACTGAGACCAGCGTCCAGCAGGTCAGCGGGATCCACGAGGCCGCGCGCTCGACGAGGGCACGGGCAATCGGGTCGGGTTCGTGTGAGGCGTGGAGCGCCTGCACGAGATCGAGGAGGGTATCGCGGCGCAACAGGGTAGTGTAGAGTGCCCGCTGACTGGAGCGCAGGCGGGAGGCAAGCGGCAGATCACCGTACAGCCGACCGGGGGTGCCCGCGGCACCATCCCGCCGTCCTTTGGCGGACAATCCCGTCGCTCGACGTGCTGAAGACATCCAGTCGCAGCGTCAGGCTCGACTACCCGACGCTAACTTCTTCTATCCACGGCAAATATACCATAGGGTCTCGTGACTGACCCTTGCCACATCAGAAGGTACTGGCTTACCATGGGCGTTTCCGAGGACCCCCGATGACCATGCTCGACCGGATGCGTCAGCATCGAAACTGGCTCAAGTGGAGCCTGGCACTCGTTTGCTTGGCGTTCGTAGTGTTCTATATCCCGGACTTCCTCAGTGGAGCCGCAGGGAATGCCCCGACCTCTCGTATCGACACGGTGGCGACAGTCGAAGGTCACGAGATTCGCTCGGACGAGTTCATCCGCACCTATCAGGCGCAGATGCAGTCGTACCGGTCGGCCTACGGCGGCCAGATGAATGACCAACTGCTGAAGCAGCTCGGCATCGACCAGCAGATTCTGCAGCAGTTGGTGGACGAGCGCGCGGCGCTGTCCGAGGCCGAAAAGGTCGGCATCACGGTGACCGACGCCGAGGTGGCGCAGCGGATCTACGCGATTCCGGCGTTCCAGGACAAGGGAACGTTCATCGGTCAGGCGCGTTACCAACAGCTGCTGGCATCGCAGAGCCCGCCGCTCTCTACGCGTGATTTCGAGGAAAGCATCCGCCGCTCGCTGGTGCTGGAGAAGCTGCGCGCCTCGATCACCGAGTGGATGTCGGTCTCCGATAAGGAACTCCAGACCGAGTACCGCCGCCGTAACGACAAGGTGAAGCTGGCGGTCGTCGCATTCAACGCCGACAGCTACCGTCCCGACGTCACCGCCACCGATGCCGAGGTAGCGAGCCACTTCGAGGGACACCAGGCCGACTTCCGCATTCCCGAGAAGCGCAAGATCAAGTACGTCCTGGTGGACATCGACACGCTCCGCGCCAAGATCACCGCCACGCCGGCCGACCTCAACAAGGCCTACAACGACAACATCCAGCAGTACTCGACGCCAGAGCAGGTCCGCGCCAGCCACATCCTCCTGAAGACCGAAGGCAAGGACGAGGCGGCGGTCAAGGCGAAGGCGGAGGAGATCCTGAAGGAAGCCAAGGGCGGCGCCGACTTCGCGGAACTGGCGAAGAAGTACTCCGAAGACGAGTCGAACAACAAGAACGGCGGCGACCTCGACTTCTTCGGCCGTGGCCGCATGGTGGCCGAGTTCGACGCGGCCGCCTTCACGATGGAGCCCGGCCAGATCAGCGAACTGGTGAAGACGCAGTTCGGCTTCCACATCATCAAGCTCACCGGCAAGAAGCCTGGTTCGGTACGGCCGATGGAGGAAGTGCAGCAGCAGCTCACCGACCAGATCCAGTCCGAAAAGGCGCAGGCTGAAGCGACCGCACTCGCGCAGAAGCTCGAAGCGCAGGTGAAGAAGGCGGCCGACCTGGAGACTGCCGCCAAGGCCAACGGCCTGACGGTGCAGGAGAGCGGTTTCTTCGCGCGCGACGAGCCGATTCTCGGCGTCGGCGCAGCCCCGGAGATGACGGCGCGCGCGTTCACGCTCGGCGACGGCGACGCCTCGACCGCGCTGCGCACCGGTCGTGGCTTCGTGGTCGAAACGGTCACCGGCAAGCAGGATTCCTACATCCCGAAGCTCGATGAGGTGAAGGACCGCGTCCGCGACGCCGTGCTCAAGATCAAGGCGGTCGAGATGGCCAAGCTGAAGGCGGCCGACGCCGCGACGAAGCTGAAGGCCGCTGCCGACTTCGACAAGGTCGCCAAGGCGGCCGGCATCGAGCCGAAGCCGACCGAGTTCATCACCGCCGACGCTCCGCTGCCCGACCTGGGCGCGGCTCCAGAGGTGATGGCGCGGATCTTCAAGCTGCCGAAGGATGCGGTCAGCGACGTGCTGACGACACCGAACGGCGCGGTGATCGTGAAGGTGGTCGACAAGGTGGAAACGAGCGAATCCGACTTCACCTCGAACCGTGACACCTTCCGCACCGAGGTCCTCGAAGACCGCCGCAACCGCTTCTTCAGCGCCTACATGGTGAAGGCGAAGCAGAAGATGAAGATTGAGGTCAACCGCGAAGCGATTGCTCGCGTCATTGGCTAGCGCGCGTCGCGCGCGTGTCGGCTATGGGCTCTAGACGTTAGGCTCTGGGCCACTGACGATGTGACGCTGAAACGGCCCGGGGGACGCTGTCCTCCGGGCCGTTTGTCTTTTGGGGACGACCGATTCCTGCTCGACACTCACGAAGACCGACGGACACGAAGAATCAGTCTGGCCTTCGTGATCCGCGTGCCCTTCGTGATGTTGAACGCGGAACTGCCGCGGCGCCTGGAGCCCAGAGCCTGGAGCCCGAAGCCTTGGGCCCGTCCACTCAGCACGCGAACGCGGGCTCAGCGCACGTAGGTAAACGGCATCAGCGCCAGCGCTTCCCCGCGACGGAACATCGAGGTGGGACCGCGCAGTGCTCGCAGCGCATTCCGCTCGTCAGCCGACAGGTTGGCCGACAGCCAGGAACTGACGGCCGCTTCGGAGCCACCCGAGAAACCGTCGCTCACCATCTCGAAGAAGCTCCGCGCCCGCGGGTAGGCCACGAGTTCCACGTCGCCGGTCGCCGGCAGCTTGGCCCGCTCACGGGCGATCGCCACGGCGCGATCGAGCCCGCCTAGTTCGTCCACGAGCCCGTTGGCCTTCGCCTGCCGCCCGGTCCAGACACGCCCCTGCCCGAGTTGATCGATCGCGGCCGGCGTCATCCCGCGCGACTCACCCGCCTTGCGGATGAAGTCGATGTAGAACGCCCGCAACTGCGATTCCACCTTCTGCAGCTCCGAGGCATTGAAGGGGCGCGCCGGCGACGCCATCTCGGCGTTGCGGCCGATGCTGGTCGACTCGATGTTGGCGCCGAGCTTCTCGTACACGCCGCCCATCACGAGCTTGCCGCCGTAGATCCCAATCGACCCGGTGAGCGTGGACGGTTGCGCCACGATCACCTGCGCCGGCATCGCGATGTAGTAGCCACCTGACGCCGCGAGGTCGGACATCGACACGATGAGCGGCCGGTTCGGTTTCTCGTCGCGCGCCAGCATCAGTTCACGCCAGATGGCATCGCTCGCGGTGGCCGAGCCGCCCGGGCTGTCGATCCGGAGCACGATTGCCCGCACGCTCTGGTCCTTGCGGGCGTCACGAATCGACTCGACCAGCGTGTCGGAGCCGATCATCTCGCCGTTCAACGGGTCAAAGCCGCCCTTGCCGCCGACGATGGCGCCGGAGGCGTAGATGACCGCAATGCGCGGTCCCGTGTTCAAGCCGAGCGACGCAGCACTCACCCGCGAGTAGTCGGACGCGTCGAGCGTGCCCATGGGGGTTTCGTGGCTCTGGCGCAGTTTCTCCATCGCCTGGTCTTCGTAGGCGACCTCGTCGACGAGTCCGGCCGTCAGCGCATCCGCCGCCAGGAACGGTCCATCGTCGACCAGCGTCCGCACCTCGGGGTCGGTTTTCTTCCTGGCCTCGGCCACCACGCGCACGATCTGCTCGAACAGGTCGCGGTTGAGCCACTCGTCCATCTTCTTGTGCGCCGGCGTGTAGGTCTTCTCGGTGTAGGCGTTCACCGCGGTCTTGTAGTCGCCGATGTGATGCATGTCGGGGACGATGCCGACCTTGTCAAAGGTGCCCCGCAAGAACAGCGCGTAGGTGGCGACGCCGCTCAGGTCAAGTGTCGCCGATGGCATCAGGAAGATGCGATCGGCAGCGGTCGCGAGGTAGTAGTTCCGATCGTCGGCGTATTCCAGGTAGGCATAGACCGGCTTGCCCGACTGGCGGAAGTCGGCCACCGCATCGCGCAGTTCCTGCACCTTGCCCCAGTACGGCGACGTGAACCCGGTCGGTTTCAGCAGTACACCGGCGATGCGCTCGTCGCGCTTGGCCTTATGGAGCATCTCTACGACGGCACGCACGGTCGAGGTCCGTCCACCGCGCAGGTAGGTCACCACGTCGGCCGGCGCATTCTCGGACAGATCGCCACCGACCTCCAGCACGAGCATCGAATTGGCAGGCACGGACGGCGTGCGTCCGAACACCAGATACAGCGCGATGAACGCTCCTGCCGAAAGCACGATCGCGACGCCGAGCAGCGTGAAGACGATGGCGAGTCCCCGTTTGGCCATGGGTCGAGTATAGCTGCCGGGTTAAGCGGCCCAAGTTTTCGATAGGTGGAGGGTTCGCATACGGATGGTGTTGCGGTATACTCGAAGTCCCTGTTCGGGGAGTTTCACACCCACTTGCGGAAGTGGCGGAACGGCAGACGCGCTAGCCTCAGGAGCTAGTTGGAGCAATCCAGTGGAGGTTCAAATCCTCTCTTCCGCACCAAATTAGAAGTCCCGTCACACCGGGACTTCCAGGATTCGTCGCTGCTCCACGGAATGCGCCACCAGAGTCGGGCGGCGCTTCCCGCTCCTGCTCGACTGTAGCGTTGCAGGCGAGTTCGAGCCCGAGCATAAACCCGCGTCGTCCGTGCGGACGCGCGACACCACGACTGAAGGAGACCACGTGGCCACAGGAACGATTCGATCGCTGCGCGTAGACAAGGGCTTCGGCTTCATCAAGGATGCCCAGGGCCAGGAGTATTTCTTCCACCAGAGCGCCATTTACGGCGAGGGTATCAACGACCTTCGCGAAGGCGACTCCGTGGAATTCGAGATCGGCAACGGGCCCAAGGGTCCGCGCGCCGAGAGCGTGCGCCGCACCTCCACGTAGGCGGTCCGGGCGTTTCGCCCGCGGCGTCACGGCTCGGCCGTCAGGCGCGTTCCTGGCTTCTCCACCGCCAGGCGCGTCAGCAATGCGTTCCATCCCGGCACGCGCGACTCGAACGACCAGAAGCGCTGAAAGTATTCGCTCTGGGCGACGAGTTGCGCCTGCATCTCGGGATGCCGCTACTAATCCAGCGCCCGCTGCAGGGTCTGCACGCACATCATTTCTGGCCTCATCGAAGCCACACATCTACGGCCAGGCTCCGCACGTCTCCTGAATCGCCCCCAAGACTGCTCGTAATCCCGCCACACCCAGCCATCAGCGCCTCTTGTGCCACCAGGCACGATGTTTCGGCGTACACCTGCGGTCGTCCTCGTGCCAGCCGTAGAGGCGCAGCGACGAGTAGATGAACGTCCTGGTCGTGGGAACGGTCGCTCCGCCAGAGCAGTCTCGGCCGAGCCTGATCGAGCACGGCCTGCTCTGAACGGGAGCAGATGGTCTGCACTCGCGCGGTCAGGGCCCGCAGGGCATCCGTGCGGGAGGACCGGAGGAGCTCGGTGCCGCCCATCGGCGCGCCCGCATTCGCCGTGTCCATCGTCGCTACGTCGCGGTCATATCGGCGGCCAGGCGATCGGCCTCCGCTGCCATCGCGACCAGCGTGTCGTGCCCCACCGCATTCAAGATGTCGACGAGGTCCGGGTTCAACAGGCCCTTCTGCACGTCCTTCGACAGTTCGTCGAAGGCCCGATCCGGCGGCATCGCCTGGCGGTAGGGGCGAGACGACGTGATGGCGTCGTACTCGTCGACGATCGAGATGATCTGCGCGAGCAGCGGCACGGCGTCGCCCTTCAACCCATCCGGGTAGCCGCTGCCATCGAGGCGCTCATGGTGCGAACGTACGATCGGTCGCACCAGCGACAGCGCGCGCAGGTCGCCGCACAGGCGGTCGCCGATGACGGTGTGGCGCTTCATCACCTCGTACTCGTCGTGCGTCAGACCGGACGGCTTGAACAACACCGCATCGGGCACGCCGATCTTGCCGACGTCGTGCAGGTAGCCACCGCGATGCAGGGCCGACAACTGTTCGTCCGAGGCGCCGATGCGCTCGCCGATCAGCACGGCGTAGGCCGCAAGCCGCTGGCAGTGGCCGCGCGTGTAGGGGTCGCGCGCCTCGACGGTCAGGGCGAGGCTGAGGATGACCGACTCGGCCGAGTCGAGTTCGTCGGTGTAGTGCTTCAGGCGCAGCAGCGAGCGGACGCGCGCCTTCAGTTCCTGGCTGTCGAACGGCTTGCCGAGGAAATCATCGGCGCCGGCTTCGATGCCGGCGATGCGATTGGCACGGTCGGCCAGACCGGTGATTAGGATGAAGGGCACGAGACGCGTCGCCGGGTTCTCCTTCACGCGCCGGCAGAACTCGATGCCGTTCAGGTTCGGCATGTCGACGTCGGACACGATCAGGTCCGGCGCCTCCGCCTCGACCATGCGCAGCGCAATCGCCCCATCGGCCGCCGACGCGACGCTGTAGCCCTCCGCCGTCAGCATGCGCTCGAGCAGCGTGCGGTTCTGCGACACGTCGTCGACAACCAGCAAGCGCGTGGCGACACGGAGTTCGCTGAGGAAAGCCGGGAAGAAGATCCGTTGGCTCACAGGTACACGCGTCGTCGCATTGAATGGCGCGGACATCGCTGTCTGCATGCACGTGGCTTCAGTCTGCGTCGAGCGCCTGCCGCACGGCGGAGGCAAGCGCCTCGGCATATCCAGAGACATACAATACTCGCATCGACGGGCGCCACTCCACTATGCGCTGCGCCAGTTCAGGGCCATTGAGCCTCGGCAAGACGATGTCGGTGAGCAGCAGGTCGATTCGGCTGGGGTGCGTGCGGCCGATCCGCAAGGGGTCGGTCACGTCCCTGCGGCGTCACATCGCCTAACGCTGCTGACGCCGGCGCATCCACACGCGGCAGGTAGACGGTGGCCGTGGCGCCTTGCCCCACTTCACTGTCCACCGAGGGGGGCCGCCGCTCTGCTGGGATGCCGGTCCTGAAGGTGAGGGCGCCGCCCTTCGGCATTGCGTCCCTGGCGTTGACGGCACCACCCATCAGCACCAGGTCGAGCGGCCCCGGACCGATCCGCACCGGCCACACGGAGTCGCCGGCCGACAGGCGCACGAACAGGTTCACGCCTACCAATCGCCCGAGCATCCGCCACGACCGATCGACCGCATCGTTGAGGTCGACCATCGCCGCCAGCGAGGCGCCCGATGGTTTCCATCTTCTCCGCCTGCAGCCGTTCGGCTTCCAGCCGTACGCGCCAGGAGACGTCGCGATGCGGGGCCTGGCTCGACCGACACCGTCCTCGGCCGCGTAGCCGTAGACCTTCGCGAACGGTTGGTTCACATACGTGAACACCCGGTCGGTGTCGGTGATGCACACAACGTCGCCCGACGCATCGACCGCCTGGCGAAGCAGCGCGGTGTGGCACGGATCGGCGGTCATGTTCCGAGTTGTCGAGACGGGCCACGCCATCGGTCTCGCACCCGATCTTACGGCCTGAGTACAAGGCACCTCGTCCGCCGTAGGACAAAGGCCGATCGTTCGCTGAACGTTGTCGCGCCGACACGTGAAACCGGTTCGGCGTGCGCCGGCGGTCGTGCGGCAGGTTGTGTATGGCGACGGCGCTACTGGACGATGCGTCCGCTCGTCATGAAGCGGCGGTAGTTCCGGTAGGTGTAGCTGGTGCGCATACGCGGGCTGGGCGAGTTCCTGATCACCTGCACCGTTTCTTTCGACGACGGCAGCAACACCGTCTCGTCCGGTTCGGCGAAGGTCACGGCGCGATACGTAATCGACGTATCGACGCGTTCGATGATGGCATCGATGCGCGGCGTGCCGAGCTTGCGGTCGGCCGGAATGGTGGCCTCGAACGGCCGCGACAGGTGCTCGTCGAGGCGGAGGATCGCGTAGGTTTCGGCGTCGACCCAGGCGCGCCACCACGACCCGCCTGGCTTGCCGAATCGAACGCAGTTCTCGTTCGTCTCGACCTTCACCGGGCCATCCTCGTGGTCGATCACATCGATGAGCAACGCTGCGCGTCCGTTACTCTTACCGCGTCCAGCGGACTTGAACGTTAGTTGAGCCTGATTCTCCGGCAGGAAGATACCGAGCACTTCCGGCGACGTCGCTTGCGGATCGAAGCACTGGTCGCGATCGCGCTCCCGCGGGCGCCGGCCATTCACACTGAGCAGGGTACGCAGGACCTGTGGCGGCGCGAGGCCGCCATCAGGGTTGGGCTCCCAGGAGACGCGCAGTTCATGGCGCAGCGTGCGACCCGGCGACTGGTCGCCGACCAGGTCGTAGCCGAGCGACTGCACGCGCACCGTCTCGTCGCAGATGATGCTCTGCGCGCGCGCGAAGTAGTGCTGCACGTACTCGGCAATACGGGTGACCGCCGCCGACACATCGACCGGCGGCGCCTTCTGGGCCGAGGTGGCGACCGTCAGGCAGCCGGCGAGCAGGGCGACACACGCGACGAAGCGGCGCATGGCCTACAGCCTACAATGGCCGGCCGTTCAGCCGCAGCCTCGATTCACGCTTGATCCTCCGGACGCCTCTCCCCATACTGGCCCCATGCGCGCGGGCCACCTGGCACGGCGACGTGGAGCACTGTCGTGAGACGCGTCACGCGGCTGGCCGTCTGCCTTGCGCTGCTCATCCTGGCCGCTGCCTCCGCCGCTTTTGCGCAGCGCATCTGGACCGGCGGTGGCCGCTTCTACCGCGAACCGCCGAAGTGGGTGAAGGCCTCCGACTTCGACGGCTCCTTCGTCTACTGCCGCGGCTTTTACACGAGCGTTACCCGCGAACCTGGTGGCCAGGGCTGGAGCACCGACTATCCGGGCGCCGACAACAACTTCTCGGTCCGCCTGGCCGAGCTCACGCGCATGCACGTGACGCTCAACGACAATCGGCAGCCGAACTTCGGAGTGGTGTCGCTCACCGATCCGCTGCTCTTCAAGTGCCCCATCCTGTTCATGGAGGACGTCGGGACCGCCGAGTTCTCCGAGGCCGAAGTGCAGGCGCTGCGTGCCTACTTCCTCAAGGGCGGGTTCCTGTGGGTGGACGACTACTGGGGCAGCGCGGCCTGGGACCAGTGGGCGCAGCAGATTGCGCGCGTCCTGTCACCCGTCGAGTTTCCGATCATCGACCTGCCGCTCGATCATCCGATCATGCACACGCTCTACGACGTGAAGGAGTACCTGCAGGTCCCGTCCATCCAGTTCTGGTACAGCAACAGCGGCTCGACGTCGGAGCGCGGCTACGACAGCGCTCAGCCGCACTACCGCGGCATCCAGGACGCACAGGGGCGGCTGATGGTGTTCATGACGCACAACACCGACGTGGCCGACACCTGGGAGCGCGAGGGGGAGAACCACGAGTACTTCAACCGCTTCTCACCCCGCGGCTACGCCATCGGCGTCAACGCCGTGCTGTACGCGATGACGCACTAGGACATCGCGAATCTGGAATCTTCAATCGCGAATCTTCGATCGCCTGTCGCCAGCCGCGTATTTCAGACTGCCGATTGACGATTGGCGCTTGCCGTTCCCAGGTTGTCTAGCGCTTCAGGCTCGAAGCCGCGATCGCGCCGAGGTCGTCCTGGCCGTGGCCCGCAGCGATCGCCTCGTCCATGCGCTGGGCAATGGACGGCAGCGACACCAGCGGCTCGGCACCCGCCGCTTCCAGCATCAGCCGCATATCCTTCCGCGCCATCGTCAGCTCGAAGCTTGCACTGAAGTCGCCGTGCGCGATCTTCTGTGCCCGTGGGCCAATTGCCGCACCCGCGTTGAAGCGGGTGAAGACGCTCATCGCCTCGACCGGTGAGACGTCGAGCGACTTCGCCATCGCGAGAATGTCGGCGATGCCGCCGGTCATCGCGAACAGCATCGAGTTCCCGAACAGCTTCAAGGCGGCGGCCAGGTCTTCTCGTTCGCCGAGGTACCACAGGTCGGCGGTCATCCCGGCCAGCGACGGCTGGATGCGCTCGAACAGCGCCTGCGGACCCGACACCATCATCAGCCCCTTCGACTCGCGCGCCATGGCCGGCCCCATGAAGACCGGAGCGTGCAGCAGGCGCATCCCGCGCGCCGCCGCGCGCTCGAGCCGCGCCTTGGTACCGGCCGGCGACGTGGTGGTGTGATCGATGACCGTGGCGGACGTCGGCACGTGCGGCGCGATGCGTTCGAGCAGCGCGTCCACCGCAGCGTCATCGGAGACGATCAGGTGGATCTCGTCAGCAGCGGCAATCGCCTGCTCGGGCGTCTCGGCCACGGCCGCGCCGTGCGCCGCAAGCGCCTGTGCCTTGGCGAGCGTGCGATTCCACGCCGTCACGCTCAACCCGCGGCGGAGCATCGACTCCACCATGCCGCTGCCCAACAGTCCCGTGCCGAGAAACGCAATACGCGACATGACTCTCCCTAAACCGCTTCCGTGTTCACGACCTGGGTGTCAGGAAACCGGTGCCCGACACACAGGTCATACGCCCACCCGCCCGCCACGGCGCCGACGCACGGCGCCACGATCGGCACCCACCACCAGCCGTTCGCGGCACTGAACACGCCGCTGCCCCATCCGGCCATGGCCGTGAACAGGCGCGGACCGAAGTCGCGCGCCGGGTTGATGGCGTAGCCGGTGTTCCAGCCGAAGCTGGCGCCGATGGCAACCACGAGCAACCCCACGAGCACCGGAGCCAGCCCGCTGGGCACCGGCGAGTTGCGGGAATCGGTAATGCCGAGAATCACCCCCATCAGCAGCGCCGTGCCCAGGGCTTCGTTCAGGAAGCCGATCGGGATCGTGGTGAATGCTTGCGGATAGGTGGCAAAGATGCCGGCGGTGCCCAGTTCACCGGACAGCTGCCTGACGCCGCCATCGAAGGCCGTCAGCGAGTCGTGATACGAGAGGAACACGAGGAGCGACGCCACCAGCGCGCCGGCCATCTGCGCGGCCACGTAGGGGCCGACCTTGGCCCACGGGAAGCGCCGGTGCACGGCGAGCGCCACGGTCACAGCCGGATTCAGGTGCGCGCCGCTCACGCCGGCCGACACGTAGCACCCCATCATCACCGCGATGCCCCAGCAGATGTTGATCGACAGCATCGAGCCTGCCGTCTGCTTGCTGAGCACCGTCTGGGCGACGACGCCGAGACCGAATGTCAGCAACACTGTCGTGCCCAGAAACTCCGCGAGCATCTCGCGACCCACTCCACGTGACATCTGCGCTCCCTCCATCGGAAAGGTGGTCATTGTAGACTCTTCCGCCATGCCCTACATCCTTGCGCTCGACCAAGGCACGACCAGCTCCCGCGCGATCGTCTTCTCCGGCGACGGCAGCATCAAGGCCATCGCTCAGAAAGAGTTCACCCAGATCTTCCCGAGAGCCGGCTGGGTGGAGCACGACCCGAACGAAATCTGGGCGTCGCAAATCGGCGTGGCCATCGAAGCCATGGGCCGCGCCGCGCTGACCTCGGCGGACATCGCCGCCATCGGCATCACGAATCAGCGCGAGACGACGGTGGTCTGGGACCGCGCCACCGGCGAACCGCTCTACAACGCCATCGTCTGGCAAGATCGCCGCACGGCCGAGTTCTGCGAACGCCTGAAGGCCGACGGCGCCGGCGCCCTGGTGCAGCGAAAGACCGGGTTACGCATCGACGCCTACTTCTCCGCCAGCAAGATCCGGTGGATTCTCGAACACGTCGACGGCGCCCGCGCGCGCGCCGAGGCCGGGCAGTTAGCGTTCGGCACCATCGACACGTGGCTGATCTGGAAGCTCACGGGTGGTCGCGAGCATGTGACGGATGTGAGCAACGCGTCGCGCACAATGCTGTTCGATATCCACACGCTGCAGTGGGACAGCGAACTGCTGTCGCTGTTCGGGGTGCCGGCGTCGATGCTGCCGGCGGTGCGCGCCTCGAGCGGCGTGATCGGCGAGACGTCCACCTCGCTCGGCATCGGGCAGGTGCCGATCGCGGGGGTTGCAGGCGACCAGCAGTCGGCGTTGTTCGGCCAGATGTGCCGCACGCCAGGCATGTCGAAGAACACCTACGGCACGGGCTGCTTCCTGCTGCAGAACATCGGCACGACGCCGACGCCGTCGCGCAACCAGCTGGTGACGACGGTGGCCTGGCAGATCGATGGCCGCACGGAGTACGCGCTCGAGGGGAGCGTGTTCATCGGCGGCGCCGTCGTGCAGTGGCTGCGTGATGGACTCGGCCTGATCCGTACCGCGGCCGATGTCGAGGCGCTCGCGCTGTCCGTGCCCGACAACGGCGGGGTCTATTTCGTCCCGGCGTTCGCGGGGCTCGGCGCGCCGCACTGGGATCCGTTCGCGCGCGGGACGATCGTCGGGCTCACGCGCGGCACGACCGCCGGTCACATCGCGCGCGCCGCGCTTGAGAGCATCGCGTTCCAGGTGGCTGATCTGCTCGACGCCATGGCCGCCGATTGCGGCATCCCGGCCACCGAACTGCGCGTCGACGGCGGCGCCGCGGCGAACAACACGCTGATGCAGATTCAGGCCGACCTGCTCGGTGTCGCGGTCGTCCGTCCCGCCGTCACCGAAACCACCGCGCTCGGCGCGGCCTATCTGGCCGGACTCGGTGTCGGCTTCTGGACGTCGGTGGACGACCTCACGGGCCAGTGGCAGGTCGACCGCCGGTTCCAGCCAGCCATGGCACCAGACCAGGCACGCGCCCTGCGGCAGCGCTGGTCCGAGGCCGTGGGACGGTCGAAATCGTGGGAAACGGGATCCTCGGGCTCCTGACCGGCGTCCTGAAGGCTCACGGGGTAAGATGCACGGTCTCGTTCAGGAGGAGCAATGAAAGCACTGGTGTTTGCAATGGCGGTGGTGGCCGGTCTGGCGGCTGCACCGGCGATGGCGGCGGATCTGAAGGTTGGCGACGTAGCGCCCGACTTCGCGCTGCAGGCGACTGACGGCAAGACCTACAAGCTGTCCGACTTCAAGGGCAAGCAGTCGATCGTGCTGGCCTGGTTCCCGAAGGCGTTCACGCAGGGCTGCACGATCGAGTGCAAGTCGCTGGCGGAACACGGCGACCTCATCAAGAAGTACGACGTCACGTACTTCATGGCGAGTGTCGACGCCCTCGACGGCGCGCAGGGCAACAAGGCCTTCGCCGAGACGCACAAGGCGGACTTCCCGCTGCTGAGCGACCCGACGAAGGACACGGCCAAGGCCTATGGCGTGCTCACCGAGCGTGGCTTCGCCAACCGCTGGACGTTCTACATCGGCAAGGACGGCAAAATTCAGGCGATCGACAAGGACGTGGCGACGCGTCTGGCGACGTCGGCCGAAGACATGGCGACCAAGCTGGGTGAACTCAAGACGCCCGTGAAGATGGCCAGGAAGTAAGACCTCGTTCGGACGTTCGAAGTCAGAGGTCAGTACGCCGCAGGCGGCGTCTGGCCTCTGGTTTCACTGCCCGCTCAGTCCAGCCCGACCTGGCTGACCCGCCCTCCGGCCCTTCCCGACCGAGTACCTACGCCGTCGGCACAGGCGGCACGTCGACGCCGGACTGTCCGCGTCGCCTGACACGCGTCAGCGCCATCGCACCAAACCCCACCGTCCACGCTACATACTCGATCAGCCCCCCGGCAATTCCCAGCACCATCGCCAGCGGGAACAGCGCACCTCCGCCGAGGCTCGCCACCCTCGACAACAGCACTGGCAGCATCAGCAGCAGCACGCCGATTGCGGTCACCGCGTACGGGTTGTGCTCAGGTCCGCCGAAGCGGCCGACTGCGAGACCACCCACCTGATACGCCACGCTGGTGAAGCCGACGAGGCCGATCACGGCCAGAGTGAGGACGGCAAACGGCAGCAGGAGCAGCAGGGGGATGCCGACGACCGTCATGACCAGCACGACGATGGTGATGACGAGGAGCGGGAGGAAGAGAATCTGTGCGAGAAAGCCGACCGCCCCGGCCTTCAGCGACGAGGTGACCACCACCTGCCCGGCCCGCTCCATGTAGCCACGGCCGAAGAGCACGACAAGCATCGCCAGCAGGCACAGCACCGCGACGCGGGCCAGCGTGCCGACGAACGCGAATGCCGAGCCGAGCATCGAGCTCCACCAGCTCCCGACCGGATTGCGACGCCAGGTCCAGCTGCCGAACTCGAGTCCTGGCACGCTCACCTCCTGCGCCTTGCCCCGCACCTCGGCTCCCGCGTCGCGAATCAGCCGGCCCCCGACGACCGTGACGTTCTTCTCGATGACCGAATCCGGGCCGAGGGTGACGTTGCCACCGACGGAGACGACATCGCCCTGCACGTCACCATCGATGCGCACCGACCCGCCGACGGACACCACGTCGCCATCAATCACCTCGTCGTGTTCCACCGTGATGTCGCCACCGATGCGGACGCGGTCGCCATGACGACGATCGAAGGACGGACGACGGGGGCGACGGGGCGGCGTTGGGAGGTCAGGAGGCGTGGGCGCGCCAGACACGGCGGGCGGATCGGGCGCGGGCGGAACGTCGGGAGCCGCAGGTGCGGCGGGGGCAGCCGGGGCCGCGGGCGCGAACAGCGCACGGCGCGCCGCGTCGCCGAGATACGACAACTGCAGGACCTGGTCGGCATCGGCGCCGAGCGTCTGGCGCAGCTCAGCCCCGGTGGCCGGCTGGCCGTCGATGGCGATGGTGCCACGGGTGATCTCCACCGAGCGGATGCCGTTCATCGGCCGCTTCGGATGCAGGGCGATGCCGTCACGCAACGGCAACACGTCGAAGGTCCGCTCGACTGTTCGCCGCAGCGCCTCGTCGCGGCTGTCCTGTGCCAGAGCGGAGTGAACGCCGCACATGATTACGAGCGCGAGGCACGCGCCCAATCTGCCCATCCGCATCATCGGGAAGACTCCTCATCAGAACCGAGCAGCCGCTGCAGCCAGTAGAACGCGAGTGCGCCTATCACCGCCAGCGCGAGCAGCACGCCCGACGCTTCGCGAGTGGCCATTGTGTCGCCCGCTGCCCGCCCGACGGCCGACACAATAGTCCACGGGTCGGCGCCCGAGCTCATGGCGGTCGCCAACCACACACATCCGTTCACTGTCAGCGTGAGCGCACGAACCAGGGCGCGGGTGACGAGCGGCAGCAGCAGGTAGCCCGCTGCGCCGCTCGCGATCACCACAACAAGTCCGGCACCCGCGAGTCGCGTCGACCGAACTGCTGAGTTCGCCGACGGCTGTCGCCAGCCCATCTAGGTAGTTTTACGCGATTGAAAGGACCGGTGTTCCAGCACGACGCGATCGGCCGAGCGCGAGTGCCGCTCGTGCGCGCCTACTTGAGGGACAGGCCGGCGCCGAACGAGAGCAGTGTGGTGCGCGGCCCGCTGGGCCGGTTCGGCAGTGGCGTGGTCGGGTCGATGGCGTAGAAGCGGACGTCGAAGCTGAACGCGAGGTGACGCTTCATGAACCAGCGCGCGCCGCCGCCGTAGTTGATGGTCGTCAGGTGCTCGGCGTCCGGCGCCTGCGCGGCCGCGCCATCAGCCGCAACGGACCAGGTCGAGGTGCCGATGCCGCCGCTCAGATAGCTCCAGCCGTCGCCATCGCCGAAGTTGAACGAGATCTGCGGGGCGATATGGGTGAAGCGTTCGGTGGTCGCTCGGCCGAAGACGTTGCCTGCCCTCTCGGTGGACGCATGATGGGCTCGGCCCAGCGTGAGGACGGCGCCGAGGCCGAACGTCACCGCCTTCCAGCGCAGCGGGTACACATGCGCGCCGGCGTGCAGGCCCAGACCGGCGCCTGGCAGTTCGGACAACTCCAGCCCGCGGCTGTCGGCCAGTTGCTGGTCGTCGGCCGGAAAGCGCGGCATCGTCCCGTGCACATCGACGACGAACGGCCCGATGCGGGGCGGCGGGTCCTGGGCGGCACCTGGGCGGGCCACGAGCCAGACCCCGATCAACACGATGAACAGCAGGCGCGGACGCAAGCGCGCATTGTACTAGCGGAGTCGCCGCCGCCGTCGACCGGGAGCCAACCGCGCCGATGATTGACGCGTCTCTCCGCCAATTACTACGATGCTGCCAGCATGGATCGTTACCAGACACTCTCCCCCCTGCCCGACCGCATCGATCAACTCGACGAGCTGGCCGTCGACCTCTGGTGGAGTTGGAATGCGGACGGACGCGACGTGTTCCGTCATCTCGACTACACCCTGTGGAAGGAGACCGCGCACAACCCGGTACGCATGCGCTGGATACTGCCGCCCGAGAAGCTCGAGGCCGCAGCGCGCAACCCGCAGTTCCTCGCGGCCTACGATTCGGCGATCGCCAACCTCGCGGCGGCGCGCACGGCACGGAACACCTGGTGGGCGAGCACCTATCCTGACCTGCAGGGCAAGTCGATCGCCTATTTCTCGGCGGAGTTCGCGCTGCATCAGTCGCTGCCGATCTACGCGGGCGGCCTCGGCGTGCTGGCCGGCGACCACTGCAAGGAGGCCAGCGACCTCGGCGTGCCGCTCATCGGCATCGGCTTCATGTACCCGCAGGGCTACTTCCACCAGCGCATCTCCGCCGAAGGCTGGCAGGAAGAGAGCTACGAACGCCTGAGCTGGGAGGACGTGGCAATCGAGAAGGCGACCTTCCCTGACGGTAGCCCGCTGATAACCGCGGTGCCGGTCGGCGACCGTACGGTGCTGGTGCAGGTGTGGCGGGTCCGCGCTGGCCGCGTGACGCTGTACCTGCTCGACACCGACCTCGAGGAGAACGCGCCGTGGGACCGCGAGCTGTCGGCCCGTCTCTACGGCGGCGACCGCGAGACTCGCATCCAGCAGGAAATCATCCTCGGCATCGGCGGCGTCCGCGCCCTCAAGGCGCTCGGCGTGGAACCGGGCGTGTTCCACCTGAATGAAGGGCATGCCGGCTTCGTCGTGCTGCAGCGCATCCGCGACCTCACCGAGCAGGGGGCGTCATTCGACGATGCGCTCGAACAGATCCGGAAGACGACCGTGTTCACGACGCACACACCGGTGTCGGCTGGTCACGATGCGTTCCCCTTCCACACGGTCGAGAAGCACCTGGCCGGGTGCTGGGGTTCGCTCGGCGCACACCGTGATCGGTTCCTTGCGCTCGGCGCGTACGACAACGGCGGTGGCCCGCAGTTCAACATGACGGCCCTCGCCCTGCGCTCGGCCGGCGTCACCAACGCGGTGAGCGAACTGCACGGTCAGGTCACGCGATCGATGTGGCAGTCGCTGTGGCCAGGACGCCCCGTGGAGGAGGTGCCGGTGGGCTACGTCACCAACGGTGTGCACGTGCCCACCTGGATCGCATCGGATCTGGCGGACCTGTTCACGACGTATCTCGGCGCGAACTGGCTGGACCGCCAGGACGACCCGGCACAGTGGGACGCCATTCTGTCCATCCCGGATGAGGAACTGTGGGCGGTGCGCCAGGCGCTGCGGCGGTACCTGTTTACCTTCGTGCGCGACCGCGCCCGCAATCGCTGGACAGTCGAGCGGGTCGGCACGCCGCGCATCCTCGCGGCCGGCACGCTGCTCGAACCCGATGCGCTGACGCTCGGCTTCGCGCGACGCTTCACCGGCTATAAGCGGCCCGAACTGATCTTCACCGACCCGGATCGGCTCGCGCGCATCCTGTCGTCGACCGAGCGGCCGATGCAGATTGTATTCGCGGGCAAGTCGCACCCGGCCGACGAGACCGGCAAGCATCACCTGCAGCGTGTCTACAAGCGCGCGCTCGATCCGACCTTCGGTGGCCGCATCGCGTTCGTCGACGACTACGACCTGCACGTCGCCCACTACCTGGTGCAGGGGTGCGACGTGTGGCTGAACAATCCGCGCAAGCCGCTCGAGGCAAGCGGGACGAGCGGCATGAAGGCGGCGGTCAACGGCACCCCGCACCTGAGCATCGGCGACGGCTGGTGGGCTGAGGGCTACAACCGCGCCAACGGCTGGCTCATCGACGGCGGCGTGACGAGCGACAACCTCGAGGCCGTCGATGCCGCCGACGCGTCGGCCCTGTACACCTTGCTCGAGAACGAGATCGTCCCGGCCTTCTACGAACGCGACGCCAACGGCGTGCCGCGCCGCTGGATGGCCATCGTCAAGGAATCGATCCGGACCGTGGCACCGCGCTTTGCCGCGCGTCGCATGGTGAAGCAGTACGTGGAACGGATGTATGCCCCGGCGCTCGAGCAGCGACTGGACGTCAGCCGGTAACCACTGGCGACAACATGCGCATGCGACCGCTGATGATCGGCATACTCGCGGTGGCCGTGGCGAGCGTCGCCACGGCAGGCGCTCCGCACCACTACCGCTTCACCGTCTACGCGCTCAACGCGCCGCTCGACTTAATGTCGAGTGATAGACTGACAGGATGCCACGCAAGACGGTCGTGAAGGCGCGCTGTGCGCTGTGCGGCGCGAAAGACGTCTCCGAGCCGAGAGGCGAGGAGAAGTATTGCCGCGACTGCTGGGACAAGAAGATCGCCGTCGAGGAGATCGTTGCCCGGGAGTTTGCGCTCAAGCGTTATATCCGCGCTCACAGCGCGGAGAAATACCTGATTTTTCACTCGACGCTGAAGCGCCCGTGCGGTCAGCTCATCGTGGTGGACGACGGGTACGACCTCTTCCTGACGCTGATGCTCTACCCGAATTTCGGGTGGGACGATCCGGCCTACCACCTCGAAGGCGACCCTGAAGGGCGCGTGTTCTCCGAGTTGCTGGTCGACGTCGTCGCCGCTGAGGTCATCGAACCATGGGGCGGCGGCAAGTGGCACATGGAAATCGTCCGGACCGTGAATCCCGAACCAGAAGACTGGAACGGGGAAATGTAAGTGTCTGCTGTATACTCTGGCCGACTCTTTTTTTTGACCGACCGATTTTTCTGGAGGATCGATATGAATCGCGTGCATTTTGCCGTCGCCGCGACGCTGATCAGCACCACGATGTTTGCCGGCGCCGTAGTCGCGGCTCAGTCCACGCAGCTCACGCCTGTGCTGGCTGGCAAGAAGATCGTCCCGCCCTTCAAGGGTGCGGCGACCATCGACATCACGCAGCCGGTCACCAAGCCCATCCCTGGCAAGAGCCTGGTGCAGACCACCATCAAGGTGAAGAACACCACTGCCGAGCCGATTGCTCGCCTGATGG
>Ga0114966_10001444_pt1 | contig 21967 bp, 19 predicted proteins | sample M_130207_XF_Meta_FD_87029 | JGI IMG/M metagenome (GOLD analysis project Ga0114966, IMG submission 87029) | Freshwater microbial communities from Lake Montjoie, Canada to study carbon cycling - M_130207_XF_MetaG | ecosystem: Environmental > Aquatic > Freshwater > Lake | place: Lake Montjoie... | reverse complement strand
TCCTGCGAATCCCTCCGCGAAAGCGGAAAGTCACCCCATCGCGGAGCGAGTGCCCAGGATGGGCGGGGGCAAGTCCGAGGGGGCCAAGTCCCGCAAACGCGGGACGAAGGAGGAAGCTACTTGGCGAAGGACGGGCTCCAGCGACCAAAATGGCGTATTTGGGATGAGCAATCAATGGCATACGAAATTTATATTCACCCTAAGGAACAGACTCAAGACTTGATAATAGGCGATTTTCTCCAGCGACTTCTACCCACCCACATGGCCGTCGGAGAAGAAACCTTAAAAATGTTGCGCCTTGATGAGCCCGTTCCCCCCCTCACAAAAATCCGATATTGGAAGGCCTTTTTCCAAAAGGCCCCCCGGAGCCATTGCCGAAAAACGTAACAAAGAAGGAACCAAGGATAACCCAGCCGCACCTGCAACGGCCTCATTGATTCCTTCTCTTTTCGTTCTTTTTGAGCATTCGGCTTAAGATTCATGTTTTCTCCGGTATCCGTAAAAATAGAGGTGAAACAGGGAAGAATCCCAAATTTCAATCCCGCCTTGAGCAAGGCCATAACGAAAAAGATGTCGCCGTAGTCTTTCCAGCGGCTGTCGAACCGCAATCCCTTGGCCCGTAGCGTGGAGGAGCGCATGAACAGGGCGGCTGTGATTACTGGAAATCGGACCCAAATCCCCGCCTTGCCCGGCACCAAGGCCAATTTATGACACAAGTAATCTCCCCGTGCATCGACGATAATGGTATCTGCGACACACACATCAATTTTGGGGTGCTCTTCGAAGTATTCGGTCACTCTCCTTAAAGCCTCAGGCAAATACTGCTCATCGCAGTTCAGATATGCCACGATATCTCCACTAGCCCGGTCAAATCCGCGGTTGACCGCATCATACATTCCTGAATCTTTTTCGAAAAAAGCTTTAACTCGGGCATCCTTTCCCAGCCAGTCAGCCGTTCCGTCAGTTGAGCGAGCATCCTGAACGATGTGCTCGAGCAATGCATCGCCTTGATCGGCCACGGAAGCGACACACAACTTCAACCATTCCGAGTTCTGAAAGCTCGGCGTGATGACAGAAACCCTCATCTCTCTTGGAGGATTTCCGATATGGAGGATGCATTCACTTGAAAAATCCCATTATAAATCCTGCGGTGGCAAAACCGATGGCTACGAATACGACTAATAACTGGGCCTGAGCGGTTTTTTTTCTATTCTCTTCAGACATTTCTTGCGCCTCTTGGATGGAGCTATCTAGCTCAGCCTCCGCCCTTCTCTTATATTCGGAGAAGGCGGGAAAGAGCTTGGAATAAATTATTTCCTGCGCTGCCGCGACCTTATGTTGAGCCACTAGATCACAAACTTGCTTTCTTACTTTGAGGTAGTCATCGCGTATCGCCACTAGTGCGAGATATCTAATCTCGCCTTGATGTGGAATTGTAGTCTTGGCGTACGAAGCAAGCAGTGCGCCGGTTTTCTCGCATAGCTCATCTCCTTCCCTCATTCTTTGAAGGTCAATCCCTCCTAGCACTCCCTCGAGAGTAATGATAAGGGCTTTGTCCATGTTGGAGTTTGCCAGGGCAATCATTGCTACAGACGGAATGGAAACGTGCGAGAGGTAGGCCGCACGGCTTGTTATCTTGCTCAGGCTAAGCCATCCCAGAAAGGACACCCCGACGACGATTAGAATAGAATAAATAATTATCTTTTGTTGTTTGTGCGCACCCCCACCCCTACTGGCAAGTTGGGCGGCGCTCTTATAAAAAGCCCCCATTTGTTCCACTTTGGTGTCCCATGAGTAATGGGCCAAAACTTGTTTTCGTGCTTTTCTTCCTTCTTGATTAATTTTTCTGCGGTCATGGTTGTAGTCCCAGATGGCCCTTGCAAGTCCCTCGACCACTTCCTTGCGGTTGGTGCACGGAATCTTTGTTCCACACCCACCGGCCACGGAGAGAGCTGGCCCACCACAATCAAGACAGATCACGGGGCGTGCGCTACCCATGGCCTCTAAAATCGTGAAGCTGCCTGAATCGTGTAAGGTGGGTAGTATCAATATGTCGTGATTTTTTAGGATGCCCCAAATCTCTGCTCTTGGAATGTTTCCCAAAAACTCCACGCGATTGGCTAAACCCATTTTGCGGACCATAGTCCGTGCCCGTGGCAGAAATGCTCCTGCCCCTACGACTGTCAATCGCGCCTCCGTCCCTGATTTTTTGAGCGCTTCGATTGCTAAATCAATTCCCTTTAGTAAAATCACCTTGCCAATAAAAACTAGGCGCAACGGATCTTTCGGATGCATGGGTCTCGGCCCGGCTTTGGGTACCTCAGCAGGATCCAGCCCGATGGTCGGCATTAAGGGAGTAGTAATTCCAAGTTTGCTAAACGCATGCTCCGTTTCCTTGTTCGACACTAAGATGATGTTGCTTAGATTGGCTCGATACGATAAGGCATGAAATCCTGCGGCCATGAGCCAGTTGGCCATATTTCGCCCTATCTCAGCCGCTAACTCTTGGGGATGTTTCCAAGGAAGAAGACCCATGGGAATTGACTCCATTCCTCCAATGGGCCCCCAAATACAAGGCACACCGTGTTGCCAGACCGCCGTCCTGTATCGAAAGCCTGCAAAGGCAATATGGTGCAAAAGGTCATATTTGTTTTTTTCGCACATACCGGCCACGATTTCCCAAGCACTCCGTTGCCATGCAATATAATAAATTCGCGTCATCTTGAACCTGCGATGAAGCCAGAAGATTGGCCTACTGGCTTCGTGGTAGACAAATTTTGGTCTAGCCCAATTCAGCGGGAGCCCAGCTAGCCCTAGCTCGATCGCCTTGCGGTGTTTTCTCCGTGTCAGAACGGTTACGTCAAAGTCGCGAGCCAATCTCGTTGTCCACTGCCAGCCTACTTCGTGCTCCGAACCTCTAAAAGGCGCACAGGAATAGGCCGAGACCAAAACCTTGAGCCGTTTTTTCATGCGCACATAAGATTGCCCGCCGTGAGCCCTCATCGCAAGGCAACTTGCCCTACCAAAGGCAGTCGGTGCATATTTGTCCTATGCCCAACTGGCTTCTGAAATGTGCCGCCCACCGCCTAGCATCTTTTCTTCCCAATACCTCATGGAGAGATCAACTTCTTCGACAAAGATCTACCCAGATGGGTCGAGAACAATTTCTTGCCACACTTGGGTTTGCCACGCGCTATCTTGACCTGCTCGCGAACGATCGCGGGATCCTCCCTGAGGCTTATCATGTGCTCGAGATCGGCACCGGTTGGCATCCGGTTCAGCCGATCGCCCATTTTCTTTGCGGGGCTGACCACATTCGCACTGTAGATATAGATCCTCTCTTAAACTCCGCCAATGTTGGAAAGACCCTTCAACACTTTCGTGAGTCCGCATTAGACGGCACTCTCCTTCAAGCTCTCCCTAGGGCTCGGTTGGATCGGATTGCCCATGTAAGGATGCAAGCTCTAGGCGACCCAAGGTCTGCCTCGAGCGCTGATCTGCTTCAACCGTATCGCGTCTTCACTTTTACAGGTCCAGATTGGCACAAGGCCGAACCCCCCTCCTCTCTGGACTTCTCCTTCTCTCACAGTGTTTTGGAATATATCCCCCTTGCCTCTTTACGACGTTTGTTTCGCGAATTGCGCTCTCTTACAAAAACCACGGGGGTTATGGCTCATTTTGTTTCTCTCAAAGACCAATTTTCTGTTTTCGACTCGGACCTCAGCCCCTTTAATTATCTGCGCTATTCTAGTCGCATGTGGAAATATCTGGATAGTCCACTGATTCCTCAAAGTCGGCTTCGGTCTTCTGACTATCTCTCCGCCCTGAGCGATGGAGGCTGGACCCTTTTTCATCAAGACTCTCAATTGGGAAAACTCGAGGACCTCGCCTCGATTCCCCTGGCCGCCGAATTTCAATCCTACACCACAGAGGACTTGCGAGTTCTCCGCCTCTGGCTTGCCGCTCGACTTCGTTAACGATGGTTCACTCGGTCCGCGCAACGATCCAGCAGAACCCGCGCCACGCGCTGAAAAACTTCCTCTGGGTTGCCTTCAGCAGAGATAACTACCCACCGCGTATCCGTCGCGCTCAATGCGTGAAAAACTTTTCTTTGCCTCTCCACCTCTTCGCATGGAATCTCCCCTTTTCTCTGGCTCGCCGTGACCCCACTAACATCAAGTACGATAACAAGATCGGGTTGAGGAACCCATCGATAAAGCCAGTCGCACCCAAAAAATCCTTCAGGAAGGCGATATCGGCGACTGTCCGCAGCTAAATCCGCCAAAGTTCTGTCAAATAGAACCAAAAAGCCCCGCACTTTGGCGGGCCAAATCCACGCCACCCATCCAAACCATGTGTCCAACGCGTAGTAGATAAGCTTGAACAGGGCCACCAAACACCCACGCGGAACCTGCCCATGCGGATCCACCACTGCCCCACTTTTTTTTGCGACTCCCAGATGGGGTCGAAAATGAAACACCTTGATACCCCGAAATGTGCCTCCCATGAGTTTCTCTATCTTATCTAGAACGGTTGTTTTTCCTGCTCCATCTGGACCCAGGACCGCCACCACCATTCCGCTCGGCCACAAAATTCTTTCGGTCAAACGAAGAGCCTCTTTGGCATATCGACGCAGAGAGTATTTATTTCGGCGAAAAAGCCCTTTCCCCAGCTTCCTCCATTCCACGCCTGGTCGGTCCCACCAGGTGGCTAACCGTCCAGGCTCACTCCCAAAGGCACGCGTAAACTCCCTTTCACATCCCTCGGGATCCTCTTCCCAAAGCTTGCGCAAACCTAAAATGTACTTTGCTGGATCCTTCTTTTTCGCGTCGTACAATTTCGTTGCCTCATAAATAAATTCTGCGGCGGGCGCTGGAATCCAAAAGGACTTCCACTTTCGCCTTTTTTCCAAAAGAATCTGCCAAGGGACCAGTAATCTACAAATACGGGCATAATCAGAACAGACGTCCAGTCTCACCACCTGCCCTGGATCCGTCAGGCTAAATGCACAACAATAATACGCGGTCAATCCATGGCGTAACACCACCGCTAAGCGCCAACCTTGATTTTGCGAAAACTCTGCCAAGATTTCTGGGATCAATGCCAACGAACGGCTTTCCACGGCATAATCCACGTCCCCACTAGGCTCTCCTTCTAGTTCTCTGTAGCCATGCAAGATAACATAAGGAATTTTAAGTGCCTCCAAATGCTCAAAATAAAGAAAGAGGAACCGTCGTGCGTCTGGATTCACTGGCGCATCCTGCCACCTTGGGGTTGTTGAATCAAATCTCTTGCTCGGGCATCCCCCCCCTTCCCTAGGGTAGGGGCGTGCATACCTCTGCTCTTGGTCCCTTCACTGTATCTCGGCTCACCTTGGGAACGGGTCGCCTTGCCTCATCGGGTAGTGGTCGCTCTATTTCTGCCGTCGCTCGTCTTCTTGATACCGCCACCGACCTGGGGATCAACCTTATTGACACCGCCGACAGCTACGCCTCCGGCGAGTGTGAGAGGCTTCTCGGTCGTGCCTTAGTTGGCCGACGCGACAAGTTCATCCTTTGCTCGAAGGCGGGGTATACTTTTTGTCCCTACCCTTGGCTTGGAACAACAGGCGCATCCATCATCAAGCAGCTCATACACCGAACAAGAGGGCGCCAAGATTTTGGGGCAGCCAGAATTCGTCGGTCACTAGAAGCCAGTCTTCTCCGCCTCCGCGTCACTACGCTGGACTTGTTTCTTCTTCATACGCCTTCCGTGACTGACCTTGAAAACCCTGCCCTTCTTGAGGTGCTACAAGAAGCTCAGCAAGCTGGAAGGATTAGGGCTTGGGGTGTCTCATGCCAAGATCCGGTCGTTGTGCAAATGGCTACAAAAATAGCCGGTTGCCAAGTTTTTCAACTCCCAGTAAATCCATTCGAACCCCCACTTCCACCTGAGGTCCTCGCGTCGCTTGCCCAAAATAAAAAAGGAATCATGGCCAACCGTGTTTTCCTTTCTGGCGATTTGCTTCGTCTTGGCGGGACTGGCCTTTCTCAACGGCATCTCCTCGACCAACTTTCCAGGCGGGCAAACTGCACTCTCTCTACCCTGCTTTTGCAGTTTGCCGAAACCCAACCAGGTGTTTCGACTGTCCTTACTGGGACCACGCAACCCACTCATCTCCAGCAGAACGCTTCTTCTCTTCATCTGCCACTCTCCCCCGCCGTCCTCTCCGAGATGCGCTCGATTTTTACATGATCGAAGATGCTCGCAAAATTCCTGCCGGGACCACCCTGGAGGCCGATCTTTGCCTCATCGGTGCAGGTCCCGCCGCAATCACGATTGCACTCCAAATGATTGGCACTCCTCTGCAAGTCATCCTTTTGGTGGGTGGCGCTCGAAAGGAAACGACTCCGTACCGAGACTTATACCGAGGTCATGTCGAGCCTCCTTCCAGCCACGAACCGCTCGAAGAAAATCGGCCAAGGGTTTTGGGGGGTGGCACCACAATCTGGGGATCGCGTTGTGTGCCGTTGGACCCTGTCGACTTCGCAAAAAGATCGTGGGTTCCTCATAGCGGATGGCCCTTCGAATATTCTGCTCTGCTTCCTTTCTACCCAGAAGCCAATCGACTTTGCGAGACGGGAGACTTTTCTTACGATGCCCGGCACGTTTTCCCATCGACCGCTGCTGAGATGATCCCTGGCATTGAGGGGGTTGATCTTGCGACGTGGCCTCTTGAAAGATGGGGTCCTCCCACCGATTTCGGCCAGCGCTATTTCCACCGTCTTTCGTCCGCTTCAAATATCCGAGTCTTACTTCATGGTCATGCCGTTCATCTTCAAGCCGATTCTGCCGGCACATCTTTATGCCATGTCGATTGCGCTTGCCTTCCTGGTGCAAAGTTCCGTGTGCGCGCTAGAAAGTACATTCTCGCCTGCGGAGGCATCGAAAACGCACGCCTTCTCCTTTCTTCGGATGATGTGTCTCCTCAAGGTCTAGGTAACACCCACGACTTAGTTGGACGTTTCTACCAATCCCACCTTTTTGGTGTCCATGCCTGGGCAAATCTGGTGGATCCTTACCGAAGCTTTATTTACGACTTCGAGCGGGATCCCGCCGGCGTCTACTGCCGGCGCCGCTTCTGGATGACGCCGGTCGCACAGGAAAAATATGCCGTGGGCAACGCTATCGGATTTTTTTTCCGCCCTCCCCTAGGAAGCGCTGTGCATCGTGATGCACTCTTTTCGGCCACCTTCCTTGGTAAATTTTTGGTTGGGCGACTAAAACGTGGGGGCTGGAACGGTCTTTTGCGCGCCATCAAATCGGAAAGGCAAGTTTTAGCTGAACATCTTGGGGTCACACTCCGAGATGCTCCCCATTTTTTTCCACAGGCACTCCGCCTTCTGCAAAAGAGGTTTTTTGCTCGCCGCCGCTTGCCTATTGTTCTTGCTCCTCGGCGATTTAATCATTTTCACCTTTTTTATCAGACCGAGCACTCCCCAAATCCAGATAGTCGCCTCCTCCTCATCCCAGAGCGCGACTCTCTTGGGTTGCGGAGAATTCAAGCTAAAATTAGGTTCTCCGAATTAGATTTTCGCACAGTCAAGGAACTCCACCGCATTCTCCGGTCTCGGTTTGCCTCTAGCGGTTCAGGCGTATTTCATTATGAAGACGGTGAGCTCGAGGCCAAGTTATTGGAAGAGACGCATAAATTCAATTCGAACGCGCACCATATCGGCACGACAAGGATGCACAGCGATCCTCGACAAGGAGTGGTCGATCCGAACGGAAATGTCCACTTAGTCAGAAATCTTTATGTCGCAGGCTCCTCTGTCTTTCCCACGGGCGGGCACGCCAATCCTACATTGACTATCGTTGCTCTGGCCCTTCGCCTTGCAGATCATCTCCAGAAAGCTCTTCGATGAGCCTTGCCCTTTCGGCCTTGCCACTCCTTGTGGGATCAAAGATCCTCGGCCTCTCCCCGCTCCAGCGGAGTGGGGTTCTTGTCTTTCACCGAATCGGATCCCCGATCCTCGGGACCCAACTTCGGTCTCAGTATCACTCCTTAAAGGAACTCCGAGATATCCTTTCTTTTTTAATCTCTGCGGGTTGGACTTCATTGCCGTTGGAGAATTTTAATAATCAGCCCAGATGTTTTTCTCTCACCCTAGACGACGGTTACCTACGCAATCTGGAGCCCACGCTTTCCCTTTTGGATGAATTTCATGTTGTGGCAACCCAGTTCCTTGTCGCTTCAGAGATCGGGGGCAAGAGTCGCTGGGATCAACACAAGGGGGGCGAGGAAAGTCTCATGGACGAACCTGCCGTTCGTGGCTGGATCGCGGCAGGTCACCGCGTCGGTGCCCACTCTTGCACCCATCCCAATCTCCGCAAACTCGATGAGGCCTCGGGCCGACGTGAAGTTGCCGATTCACGGCATATTCTTGAAGATCTTCTACAAATACCCATCCTTAATTTTGCCTACCCCTATGGTTCCGCCGGGAAACGAGAGCATGGGTGGGTCCAGGAAGCGGGCTTTTCCTCGGGATGGATTCTCACAGAAGGCGCGCTAGAAAATGCCAATCCCTTAGCTAGGCCCCGTGTCGCCATTCGCACGTTGGCCATGTGTTTTCATCACATGTTTTCCCATGGACGATAGATTGAGAGCATTTGTCGAGGACGCTTTGGGGGTGCTCGGCGCCGCATCCTCAGACTATTTTTTGCTATCCCACAAGGGGCGAGTTTTTGCCATTCTCCCGATGGAATCAGAATGCTTCCTTCGCACTTTGGCCCTTTATCGGCCACAAAATATTCTGGCCAGGCTCTGGATTGGTATGGTCCGCCTTGGACATCGGTTGAGCGTGCTGAACTATGTTCTCCCCTCTTGGCGCTGGGGAGTCGGCGGACTCCCCAGCTCTGCTGTTGGTCTTTTCATCGGGAATCCTGCTCACCTCCATCCTCGAATTCTCTTTTGCCGCAAGGCCTCCTCGGGATGGGAATTTGGCAAATTCTGTCCGACCAGCGGAGGTCGAGCGCTACTGGAACATGAAGCCAGTATGCTTCGGACCGCCGAGAAGTTCCCAGGAACCGCCCCAACCCTGCGTGGCTTAGAGCTGACCGAGCGGGGGGGGGTTCTTAAGACGGAATATTTGGAAAGTTGCTCTGCCAACCCCTCCCCATCAGAACGAATCAGCCTCCTTGCAAAATGGTTGTATCCTGTGCCCTCACGACCTTTAAACGAATTTCATATTTGGCAGATTCTTGCCCCGCTTTTGTCTGCCCAATCAATCTCTCTGGCCGAGTCGATCGCTCTTCGCCCCTGCCTACGACATGGCGACTTCGCCCCTTGGAACATTCTTCGGACAAAATCCGGTAGACTCATGGCCGTGGACTGGGAATCAGGCTGCGCGGAAGACGCTCCAGGCTTTGATTGGGTCCACGATCTGTTGCAACACGAGTTTCTACTGCAAAAAAGTGCTTTCTCAATTGCGAAATTCAGAATTCTCAAAAAAATGGAAAGGGGTCCTGGCGCCGCCTATCTGACTTCCTGTGGTTGGTCCAATCACATTCAGCTTCTTCTTTTCCTTGCCCTAAATTTAGAGAGCTCACTTCGTCCTGAAATTTATGACTGGATGGGTGGCTCGCTTCGCTACTCCCTACACTCATCGGATTGAAAATCCTCCTCTACACCGACCTCGCCATCCGCCCTGACCAGCTCTTCTGGCATCGCGACCTCGGCCTCTTAACAAAAGCCTTCCGTGACCTCGGCCATAACGCTTTTCTCGTCGTACACTTAGCGACCGAACCAAGTCCACCCCCCGCAATATCGAACGAACTTGATCACCCTAGGGAGCAACCCTGCGTAGCTCAGCAAGGTTTACCGAGACCGAGCGTAGCAGGGCCACATCCCACATCTGCTACTTCATCAAAAATCAAGAATCCAAAATCAAGCATTCAAGATGATCCCGTTCTTTGGGTTTCTCAACAGGACGTTCTAAACCCACTCTGGTGGCAATCCCAAAAGCCCGATCTCGTTATCCTCGGTCTCTGGACCCGCCCCAAATACGATTCCATTCGCCGAGCCGCCCTCTCCGCAACACCCCGCGTCATCGAACGCGCCGATAGCGATGGCATGCGTACCGCCTCCTGTGGTCTTCTCACCTATGCTAAACGCAGGTTCGACTACTTCCGTGACCGCACCTATCGCTGGCCATCACCACTTTCAATCCTTGCCTCAATTTTCTACTCTTTCACCTCCATCCTCGCCACCCCCTGGATCGAGTATCGCTTAAGGAAAACCCTTACGCTTCTGCCCTCCGTCCTCATCGAAACTTCCCCTGCCACCCTTCTTTGGAAATCTCTCGCCACCCGCCTTGGTGCCGATCCAAAAACAATCCACTGTGTTCCTCACCCCATTCAGACCGATATCTTTAAATTCGACCCCGCCATCCCCAAAAAGAACCAGATCATCTCCGTCGGTCGCTGGGACTCCTATCAGAAGAATCTTCCTCTTCTGCTGAAAACCTTGCGTTACTTTCTTGATAAAAACCCCACCTGGTCCTCACTCGTCATCGGCTCAGGCCTCCCCGCCAAATCCCCCCATCCCCAAATCACACTCCTCCCCCCTCTTTTACCACCCGATCTCGCCCGCCACATGCAAAAATCAAAAATCTTTTTCTCGTCATCTCGGTATGAAAGTTTTGGGCTTGCTACAGCAGAAGCCGAGGCCTGCGGGTGTCTCGTCGTTGGTCCTTCAGAAATTCCGGCCCTTACCAATTCTCCCTTCTCCGAAAACAACTTTCTTTTCAGCTCCCTTTCTAACCGCCTGCTGGCAAAACTTTGCCGTGCCTCTTCTTTACCTTGTCTCCCTCTCTCCATCCGCTTCTCCTCTTGCACTCCCCCGGAGATTGCCCAACAAATAATTCGGCTAAGCCAATATATTTTGTGAACCTCTTATCCCTATTTTCCACCTTGAATCGTACAGGCCGTTTTTTTCGAACCTTGGCCACTTCCTACGTCCTTCTGGGCGCAGCCACCATTTACTCTATCGGCTTGGTTCCTCTTCTTCTAAGCCATGGTGGCGTCTCTGATCTGGGCTTGATGAACCTCGTGGTTCAATTTAGCTCTTATCTATCCCTTGTGGATGCTGGCCTCGCCTCCTGCTCCATCCGTCAGTTTATTGGCCCTCTGGCACGTGGGGACACAGTTGCATTTTCCCGACAATTTAAATGCGCTTGGATTATCTCTATTTTCCAAGGCATGATTGTCGCTATGTTTGGATTCGGTGGTCCTCTCCTTGCTTCGTGGCTTCGCATCTCGCCTGATCAAATTCATCTGTTCTCCTCTCTTTTTCTTGCTCAATGTTTCATTGTTGCGTTAGGTTTTCCTCTGCGTCCTCTCACCTCTGTTCTTCTGGCCAAGCAAGTTTTTGAAGTAACCTATCTTGTCCAGTCCGTCGCCCTTTTATGCTCTCTTGCTTTAGTTTGGTTTGGCTTTTCACACAATTGGGGTTTGTGGTCTGTCATCGCAGGCAATTCCTTGGTTTTTATCCTATCCTCGGCCTCTCTCCTTATCGTCGGCACTCGCAACGGATTTCTCTCTTTAGGATTCCGGGGGCCTCTTCCTTCTTTCCGCGATGTCCTTGGAATGCTCCGAGACAGCTCTTCCTTCTTCAGTGGTCCATGTATGGGTACGTTTTCCTTGGTTTTGCAATCTTCTGTTCTCAGCCGGACTCTTGGACTTGAAGGGGTTGCAATTTGGTCGGTCGGTTCCAAGGCCACCAGTTTGCTTAGCCAGGTTCTCTCAAAGTTCTTCGAGAGTTCATTCGCTGGAATGAGTGAGCTTCTAGAGTTAGGTCAAACCCAGCAGATGCTTCGTCGTTTCGCCCAGATACTTTTCTCCGCAACTTGCCTCGCTTTTTTGTTGGCCGCAATCGTGGTTCTATCAAATGACTGGTTTGTTCGATTCTGGACGAATCATCTCGTCGAGTGGCCTAGAATTTGCACCATTTTTGTTTCGATAGGATTAATTACCACGATGCTAGGGAAAGGTTTTTCCGAACAAGCCAAAGTCCTTCTTTATTGGAAATCAATTCAGTGGGGACCTTTTCTGGATCTCCTCGCCTGTGCCCTCCTCCTGATCCCTGTTATGTTTTCCCCTTCATTACCTCTTTATTCTTTGGCTTTAGCTTTGTCTCCACTTCTTGGGTCATTGGCGCTTAACTGCCGCCGCGTTCGTAGTGTAATGGCGGAGTCTTTTATCTCCCATCTCTCTCCTTCCCTTCAGCGGGCCACTTGGGCTGCCCTTCTGGTTTTTATACTAGCAATATTATGGTGGCTGTTTTGACATGTTTTCGTCATATCTCTCCGCTTGCATCGTTCTGGTCGAGTGCCTTTTGATTTTTCTTTCCTTTGCAAGTTTGGAGCGCGACAGCCGTCAAGAATAAACCTATTTCGAGGTTACCTACATTCCGACTCGCCCTCCTCACCACCGATAATCGGGAGCACAACCGCGACTACTCAGCCCCACTCCCCTATTTTGGGGCGGCAACGACCGCTCTTCTCGAGGGCTTTTCCAATCTCCCCGACCTCGAAGTTCATGTCCTCTCCTGCACTCAACAGCCGATGCCGTCACCAGCAAAGCTTGCCAACACTATCTGGTTCCACTCTCTTCCTGTTTGTTTGTGCCGCCATATCGCCAAGGTTGCACCCTGAAAGCATGCTCACTATTTTCTCGCCATATTATTCGCTCTCATAGGTGCGGCTTTAGGATGGGTCTTTATACTTCATTGATCGCTTCGCGCCGAAATATGCCATCGAGTCGCCTTCTCCAGATATTTTTTATAATAGCCGGATAACTTCCGTCTTTTATCAGGAAGACTTTCCCTCTATGCAGGAACTAGGGCTATTTTATATGATCCAGAAGCTTAAGCATCCCGTTATTTATATTTACCGCACTATTCGCATTTTTTTTGACCAGTTCTTTAGTCGTGGATTAATGACGGAGATTATAAATGCCATTCCCAAGTCCATTATACAGAATAATAGAAAGTATTTAGCATCTATCAAAAACTGGGTTCCTATCGGATTGATTGAATCTTCGGTTTTCCGCTACGGCGTTAACCCCCATGTCGAGCCGCTCTTAAATCGCCCCATCGATATCGCTCCAACTAATGCCGATTTGCTTGCGTTTTTTGCGACTCAATGTGGTTGTCAGGGTCGTTACTTGGAAATTGGCGTTTCGGTAGGAAAAACATTTTGGCAAATAATGAATTCCGCCGTTCAGTTTGAGTGCTGGGCATTTGATATTGAGGAGATTAGCCCAGCTCTAAAACAAGAGCTTTCCTTAATAAGTAGAGTTGAATGGCAAACCCCCAGCTCATCAATCAAGAAAACGCCGTCTTCATTCAGTATATTTCTTTTTAAAAAAACTGGCCAACGAGTATACTATATTTGTGCAGATGTTTTCGATCCTTATGCCTGGACTTTCTTAAAAGACCTTTCTTTTAACATAATTCTGTCTGATGCCTTGCATTCGGCAACTGCCCTTGATTTTGAATGGGGCATGCTAATGAAGGCGAATGCCTTGAGCCGAGATTTCTTTCTTATGATCTGGGACGATCTTGATGGCGAAATGAAGGATTGGTTTTTAAGAAATAAGTTTACTATGGCCGCGCAATGCAAGGCCCCTTTAAATGCAGTTGGCGAGGTTTTTATGAATGGATGGCTTGGCTCAGGAGAGTTCCCCCATCGTTACGGTTATATGATCAAGCACCCTAAATGTTTCTTTAAATGAAAATAGCCATCCTCTCTGCTGACGATCGTGAGTTATATAAACTATATACATCAGATTCCCCTATCATTCCTGTTCCCCAGGAAGCACTCCTCGAAGGTTTTCTAAGTATTCCCGATATTGAGATTCACTTTATTTCTTGCTGTCAAAGGCGCGTCAGCTCCCCAAAACGACTTAACGCTAATACTTTTTTTCATAGCCTCCATGTCCCCAGCCTCGGCTGGATGAAAACTGGCTTCGCCGGCTGTATTTATTCCATCCGAAATGAGCTTAAGAAGATTATGCCCGATATTGTTCATGGGCAAGGCACTGAAAGAGAGTGTGGAATCGCAGCCGCTTTTTCAGGATTCCGTAACGTAATCACAATTCATGGAAACATGCGAGCAATAGCGACTTTTTACAAATCTCCCCCGGGAAGTTATTACTGGCTGGCCTCGATTCTTGAATCTGTCGCATTAAGGAAAACGGAGAGAGTTTTCTGTAATTCTTCTTACACAGAAAGCCTGGTACATCGAAGCACGTCAAGATCTTCTCTTGTCCCAAATCCAATAAGAAAGATTTTCTTCCGTCCCTGCGTTGATAGACAAAAGAATTCTCGCCCTATTTTTCTGAATGTTGGCTTGATTTCGCCCCGCAAACAACAACTAGAGATATTGGAAATGGCAAAGTCTCTTTCTGCGTCTGGGCTTCGGTTTTCATTGAAGTTTATTGGAAAGTGCCCTGATTCATCGTACGCCAAGCGGTTTTTATCTTTAATTTCAGAATCTTCAGAGTTCGCAGAGTATCTGGGACTCAAAAGTGGTGAGGATCTCGTTGGAGAAATGGATTGTGCCAACGCATTTCTTCACTTTCCCAAAGAAGAGGCGTTCGGACTTGTGGTTGCTGAATCTCTTGCACGCAATTTAAAGCTTTTCGGGGCAAGAGTAGGCGGAGTCGTTGATATCGCATCTTCTCAGCAAGATGTTGAATTGTATGACTCTGACGACTGGTCTGGCTTGAAAAATGGTATTGTGCGTTGGATAAATGCCGGTTTTCCTCCAGCTCATGCAACAGATGCTGTTATGCGGAGTCGTTATTATCCTGATGTTGTTGCGAACCGCCACTTGGAGATTTATCGGGAGTTAATTGCATCTCGGTAAACGTTCTCCAATTTCGTCGCTACATCATCCCATGAAGGCACCTTGGCTACGCGGGGAACATTTTCAATTCCATCAACAAAGCAGCGAAGATACCGGGCGGTTTTTTTAACCGATGTGATGGGTGCATAGCTTGCCTCAGGTCCGAACGAGAAGCGGGCCCAAGGCAGGTCACTTAGCATGAGTGGGCAACCGCAAGCCGCCGCCTCCAGTGCGGATAAGCTTTGGCTCTCCATCGCGCTTAGCAGTACAAATCCAGCTGCTTGCTGGTACTGCTCTGCCAGCTTGGGACGTTCCTCAATAGACCCTACATACGTAACCCAAGGCTCTGCATCCTTGAGAGCCCGAAGAAAAAGCAGATAATACGGGTCGTCAGGATGATAAGGCTTGCCGATGATTCTCAGTTTTACATGCGCTAGGGCCGCGGCATAAACCAGCTCCACGACCCTTTTTCTTGGTGTAATAGTGACTGTAGTTATTAGGTGTCCCCCACGAGGCAGAGTGCTGTGACTTTGCCTAAAAATATCTTCAACTCCGTTAGGAACAACTTCGATTCGGGCCTTTGTAGCGCCGTACATTTTTCGAATCAGAGCCGCCTCCCACGGCGTCAAACAAACACAACAATCTGCTAGATCATAAACCGTCCATCCTAACTTTTGCCTTAATTTTCCTCGAAAAACTCGGTCCAGCAAACAAAGCAATCGAAAGGGAAACCGTTGCCAGGCTGTTCTTGACCCTTGGGATGTTAAGAGATCAGCAACAACCAGGCGTATTTTTTTTTGCCGAACAAGCCGGGCATAGGCCACCGACGGCTTGCCAAAAAAATGGATAAGGTCGGGGACTGCCGTGTCATCCCACCAATGAAGTGGGTGCACATCTAACCCCTTGCGGGAGAGAGCCGCTTGGGTTTGTTCCACCTGGATTTGCACACCCCCGTGGGCAAGAGCAAAGGGTACATGGCAATCAAAAGCGATTTTCATCAAGCATAGGGGGGGAGTCCCTAAATAATTCGATTGGCTCCTATAACGACTGCGCCGGCGGGCACATCTTTTGTTACCACAGCGTTCGCTCCAATCGTTGCCCCAGCGCCTATTGTGAGCTTGCCCAGAACCTTTGCCCCAGCACCCAAATAAACTCCGTCACAAATTTCTGGCATGTTTTCGATCTTCATGTCTTTGCCCCCTAATGTTACTTGATGCCCAATCACAACATTACAACCAAGTCTTACGTGACTTCCAACCACAATTCCCTGGGGGTGGGGTAGAAACGTATTTTTGGGTAGCGGGGTTCCTATGTCACATCCTGAAAGAAACAGAATCATTTTTGCCCAAACAGATTTTCTGTTCCTTGAGGCGCAGATCACTAGTGATGCATGTCTACCATTACGAATATGCGGATTTTTGGGATGAACAGCCATCAAGTTCATATTAGACCTCGACCAACACCCTTGTCGACCCCGCTTCCCATTCTTCATTTTTTCTGCCGATGCCGATCGTTAAATTCACACGTCCGCGATGCGATGATTTCCTTCTGGGGGCGTAATAAGCTCCACAAACAGAGGGTTCATATTTTCGGCTTCCAACTCTTTTTTGTTTAAAAGAAGGTTTGCTCAACCCATGTTTCACAATCTCCACTCGGGCGAGAGGGCTTCCTTTTTCTACGCCACTTTTTGCCCCGCTCGCTTCTTGTAGGCAGTCCTTTTCGATTGCCCCCCGACAAGGACGTCCTGCGCTCTGTTGGGTCAGTCGGGAACATGTGAGGCGCTGTGTCTCCTGCGGATAAACTCCCACTCAGTCACCAATTGCGACATAACGACTCAGGAAATCTTCGCCCTCCCCTGCTCCTGCCATAACTCGGCAGTCTCCGACAGCAAGGCGACATTTTGCTCTTTCGGGCGAAACTTTTCCGAAAACGATTACTCTCGATGGAATAGAAATGCTTCGACGACAGCAATTTGCTCATCTTGCGTTCCTGTATCAAGTTTGGTTAGTGGTGAAATTAATGATAGTCGCAAGCGAAGACCGTTTTCGTTCCCATTGGTCTCATCGCCTTTACACCCACTCCCTGATCCCGCCTTAACCACCAACGCAACAAAGCGAATCTTTGCAACGAATCATGTTGTTGCTTAGGCTTTGTGAAGTGCAAAACCTAACCGCTCAAAAAGTTGTCATGGCCCTCATCACTTTTGGTTTTCTTGTCTTTTCCCCTTGGTTAATAAGTGAGGTTTTGTCTGGCAACACTATCCCCTTGGCCCTTTTTGGAGGGACTGGCTTTCTCCTTGTTTTCTTTTTTGTCCTTAAAGATTACTGCTGGCTTTCGATTCCTTTTTGTCTTCCTTTGCAGGGCTCTCTCACCTTGCTTCCGGTAAAGTTTTCTCCCTTTGAATTATCCATTCTTCTGACTATTGCGTATGTCTTGGTTCAGTTTGTTATGACGAATCGCCGATCTTTCCCCTCATTTCCCTTCGCGCTCTTCGTTCCAATCCTCATTATTTTTATTATCATTATTTTTCAATGGGCGAAGGGCGGGACCCTTGGCTTGTTTATTTTTGGGGGCGATTCCAGCGGCGCGCGGAAGATGTTCTCCATTTTGTTAGGCTGTCTTTTACTTCCTGTCATACTTTGGTTTCCTCCGCTTACCCACACCCAAGCGCGCCTGATTCCTCTACTTTACTTGGCTGGCGCCTTCTTGGAGTTTACTCCTTATCTGTTTTCTTCCCTTGTTCCTGCTGCTGCACCAATCATGTATCGCTTTTATACCACGGTGAACATCGAGGTTTTCGAGTCCACCATGGTGGGTCATGATGCTGCGTTTTCTCGCATTGGCCAATTGGGTAATCTTGGCCTTGCAATTCAATTGGCACTTTTATCATTGTTCCCACCCGCCGCTTGGCTTCGCCCAAGCCGGTGGTTCGTCCCGGTTTTGTCTGTTGTCTCGCTTGCGGCCACTATCGCTAGTGGTTTCCGCTCCTATCTATTTAATTTTCTTGTGGCTTCAAGCGCTGTTCTTTTTTTCAGGATTCGAGCCGTTTCGTTTATCTTTATTGCTGTTTTTTTGTTTTTTGTGGGTTTCTTAGTCTTCGGTCAGGGTCCACTTTTCCAACTTCCCCTTCAGGTTCAACGCACCCTTACCTTTCTTCCTGGCGATTGGGACCTGCAGGCGATCGATTCTGCCAAAAGTTCTAATGTTTTTCGCGATGATGTTCAGGAAGTTTACATGAGTGAATTTTTTAAAGACGCCGGCCTTTTGGGGCAGGGCTACAAACACGATGCTCGCTATATGAAAGACAAGGCCTTTTCTTTTTATGATCCTTCTAAAATGGCGGCTGACGACAAAGAGTTGGTTCGTGGTTTTATTATTCTCCGTGATCATCACGTGGGTTGGATTGCGGTTCACCATCCGATCGGCTGGGTTGGCTTTTTCGCCTTTATTTTCCTGTGCGTGTCGTCTTTGGTAATCGTTTTATATCGAATCCTTATCATCCCACGGACGCTTCTCCTCCCGGATTCCCTTTGGTCGGGTGCTTTAATTTTCCAGCAGGTTCTGGCATTTTTCTCTGTTTTCGGTGCCTTACAGAATTTTATGCCTGTTTATAGTCTTTGTATGGCAGTATTTTTGAGGTCGACCACAGCTACTTTTTTTTCGACCTCTATTTCCTCTCCCGGTGGGCCTGCTTCTGCAGGCTCTATTCTCCCACTTGGCAACTCTTAGTTTCATTATCTTCCCATGAAGATACTTCAGATTTTCTCACGATATCAGCAGTTCGGTGGAGAAGAGGCGTTTGCCGCTTCTTTTACCAAAGCGTTGCAGGACCAACACCAAATCATCGATTTTTACGGCTCCACTTCCTCCATGATTGGAACAAGTTTTGCCCAGCGCCTCTTTATACCTGCTAGGGCCTGGCATAATGCAAAGGTCGCATCCCAGCTTCGTACATTACAATCTCTTCACCACTTTGATCTTTGGGTGGTACAAAATGCCCTGCCCGGTCTCTCCCCTTCCGTCTATCAGACCGCTTTTCAACTCAAAGTCCCCCTCGTTCACTACCTTCACAATTATCGGATGGCCTGCACCAACGGCTTTTTTCTCAATCACGGCCAACCTTGCGAACGATGTCTCCATGGCAACTTCTGGCCTGCATTCCAGACCGCTTGCTGGAGGGACAGTCGCCTCATCAGCGGCATGATGGGACTCATCCTTCGGCGTGTCCGCTCCATCGGTACTTTTCGAAATACCGCCGCTTGGATAGCCCTTAGTCAGGCTCAACGGGCCAAGCATGTACAAATGGGAATCCCTGAGAAACGAATTCATGTCATCCCCCACTTCTACGAACCCAAAGAATCTCCTCCTCCTCCCCGCCAAAATGGTGACATTCTTTTCCTCGGACGGCTCTCCCCAGAAAAAGGAATCGATATACTTCTCCGCGCTTGGCAACTGATAAAGCCTTGTGGCCGAAAGCTCATAGTCGCTGGCTCCGGACAGGAGGAGTCTCGTCTGAAAGCTCTTGCTACTCAACTTGGCCTTTTGTCTGTTGAGTTCCCTGGGTTTGTGCGTCCTCAAGATCAAGGGGCTCTTTGGGCCCATACTTCCTTTAGCGTAATGCCCTCGATTTGGAGCGAGCCCTTTCCTTTGGCTTTTCTTGAAGCTTGGTCTAACCAGCGCACCGTAATCTCCAGTAATCTTGGCGCCATGGCTGAGGTGGTTGATGATGGAATCGACGGGCTTCTTTGTGCCCCTTTTTCTGCCTCGTCCCTCGCCACAAAGATACAGTATCTCATCGATAATCCCGACCAGATTGCCCTCATGGGGGTCGCTGGTTTTGCCAAACTTCAAACCCACTTTACAAAGACAATCTGGCTTGCTCGTATTAACAAGGCCTTTTCATCTGTCCTGCTCTAAATCCTCCATACTCTGCGCATATCAAGTAACGGACAAAACTATTCCTTGTCGGCACTTACTTTTTTCCTAACTCTAATCTCGATCCCCATAACGGATTTGCCCATCTCGCTGGAAAATGCCGGCGTTTCTCCAACTCCGTTTTCATAAAAACGTCGCAGCTCACCCGTTGCGGAAAGTAGCCTCCACACACCAACTTCCGTATTCGATGCCACAACTTCCACAAAGCAGTAGTTCGCCTCACCCACCTCGGCAAATCCTCCCTTATCTTTTTTGCCTCCTCCAATCCCTCTCTTTCAATCCCTTGATTGCTTCCTGCCTCAACAAACGCACTTGTGAAACAATCCAGCCTCCCCACCTTGGTCCCCTTTTTTAATCGTTCCATCGTCCACACCGCATCCCCACACCATTTGTACTGGGTGTCAAAGTAAGCCCTCTCCCTTTCTAACATCTCTCGAGAAAAAAAAGTCGCGCAGGTAAAGTTCGCCAAATGAGATGTACCCACATGAGCCCAAAACATTTTCACGGGTCTCTGGGCCGTAATCAGCTCTCCCCTCCCGTCGACCACAAGGAACCCCCCGTATAAAACCTCCCACCCCTCGTTCTTCTCCAGACCTGCCTTGACGCTATCCAATGCCCCCTCCAAATACTGCTCGTCGCAATTTAGGTAAGCACAGATCTTTCCTGTGCCCTTTTTCAACCCCTTGTTCACCGCATCATACATCCCGCTGTCCTTCTCCTTAAATATTCGCAGCGTATAGCCGTGGGTTGTGCGCAGACGCAAAAGTTCGAAGGCCTCAAGGTTTGTCGCCCGCTCTCCCCCATACTTCCCCAAAAGCCGCTCCGCCGTCTTTTCCGCAAACTTCTCAATCCCAGGACTCCCCGCATCCTGCACAATATGCTCCACCGTTACCCCCGCCTGATCTGCGATGGAGCTGATACAGCACCCCAAATAGTCGAGCTGCTTGAAGCTGGGAGTGACGATTGTAAAATCCATACTCTTGTTTGAATGTTCGGCGGTGTGAATTTCCTAATATTACCGCCTAAGATGTCTGGTGAAAGTCGCAATTCTTTGAGAGGTTGCATCCCACGGCTGGTCCCCCTGGTCCGCGTCAGTCCTTGGCGTTCCGCGTCTGCGCCCCGACCCGCGTCGGGGCCTGCCCCGCACTCCTGTCGGGGCTTAGCGACCTTTGCGTGAGCAATCCGCGCGTAAGCGCGTCCCGCAAACGCGGGAAAAAATCAAACATCCAGAATCAAAAATTGCGGCGCACCCGCTTCTTCTTTCTTCCAACACCTCATCCAGATATATTTAACGGGATGCGACCTCTGTCGGCTCTTCCTTTTGTTGCTCTTTTTTTGCTCTTCCTCCAGCACAGCCACGCCAACCCCCCTGTCGTTCTTCCTTACACCCCCGATTACGACGGAGACTACGAACTGTTCGGTGGCGAAGGCCTCATGACCAATGACGATAATCTAATGCTCTACTCCCTCACCGCTTCCCACGGAATGTCTCTCCTCAAGAAAACTCAAACCGCCATGACGAATCTCAAGCGCCTCACCGATCCGCTCCTCCTCGCCAAACTCCGAGCTCCCAGCGAAATGCAGCGACAGCTCTATCTAATTCTCTACTGGCTGGGAGAGGCCGATATGGCCAATGCCGATGTCCAAGAGGTCCTCCAAGAAATCTCCCGTCGCGGCCAACCCCAAGCCACCCCCGCCGACGCCACCATGGCCGAAGTCCTCCTTTTCAATTTCCATACTGCTCGCCATCTCGGAGTTCTCGGTTTCCCTGGCTTAGTTAAGCTCGCCCAAGCCCTCCCCCCTACCGTCACAGAAAACGATAACAATGATCAAAACCGCCTCGCCTTTTCCATTCCTATTCTTCCCGCCGCCCAATTTCCCTCTATCTCCAACCAGCTTTTCAATTACGAAATCTTCGATGGTTCCCTGCCCCGCGCCCCCTCCACCACTCTCACCCCCAGCCAGATCGAATTCGCCCAAAAGCTAATCTCTCGCGGCCTCCTTCCCCCCGACTCGCTGAAAAAACCCTGACCTTCGCTTGTTTCTCTCTTGGCCCATCATCTCCATTTCTTTGATGATACTAGGTGAATATAGCCACCCACCCTCCAACCGCGTTCGGCAAACTTCCGACGTTGTTTGAATCC